>LWDU01037589.1_pt1 | contig 71381 bp, 58 predicted proteins | sample 727161 | NCBI WGS metagenome assembly LWDU01 (sample SAMN04566230, study PRJNA314399) | hydrothermal vent metagenome | isolation source: deep sea hydrothermal plume seawater | place: Mexico: Gulf of California, Guaymas Basin | collected 2004-07-11 | reverse complement strand
CACGTGATCGCGCGCACGGATGATCCGGAGCGCGTCTTCGGGGGTTCCTACGACGGCTTCCTGACCTTCCGCAACCACGGCACGGGCGAGCGACGCAACGTGCACGTCTGGCCGGACAACCCCATGGGCTGGGGCGCCGAGGAACTGAAATACCGCTTCCAGTGGAACTTCCCCATCTTCACCTCGCCCCATGACCCGGACGCCCTGTACGTGGCGGCCAACGTGCTCTTCCGTTCGTACGACGAAGGAGGCAGCTGGGAGGTGCTGAGCCCCGACCTGACGCGCAACGACAAGAGCCGCCAGGGATCGTCGGGTGGCCCCATCACCCAGGACAACACCAGCGTCGAGTACTACTGCACGATCTTCTCGGCTTTCGAGTCCCCCCACGAAGCGGGCGTCCTGTGGTGCGGATCGGACGATGGCGTCGTACACCTGAGTCGCAACGACGGCAAGACCTGGCTGTCGGTCACGCCCCCGGACCTGCCCGAGTGGTCCATGGTGAACAGCCTCGAGCCCCACCCCACCGAACCCGGCGGCTGCTACCTCGCGGCCACGCGCTACAAACTCGACGACTTCCAGCCCCTGCTCTTTGCCACCCTGGACTACGGAGCCACCTGGAGGCGCTGCGACGAGGGCATCCCTCGGGATCACTTCACGCGCGTGTTGCGGGCCGATCCGGACCGTGCGGGCCTCCTGTACGCGGGCACCGAGCGGGGCGTGTACGCCTCCTTCGACGACGGAGACTCCTGGTCCTCTCTGCAGTTGGAGCTGCCCATCGTGCCCGTCACGGATCTGGCGGTGAAGGAAGGGGATCTGGTGGTCGCCACCCAGGGCCGAGGCTTTTGGATCCTGGACAACCTCTCACCCCTGCACCAATTGGACCTGGATGCGATTCCGGATCAGAACGTCCTGTTCACCCCACGGCCCAGCCTGCGCCTGGGAGGCGGCCGCGGTCGCGGCTCCAGCGGCCGTGCGGGCAGCAACCCGGCGGGCGGCGTGTGGATCCACTACCACCTGGCCGAGTTGGATGAGGAGACCGAGGTGCGCCTGGAGATCCTGGAAGAGGACGGGGATCTGGTGCGCACCTTCGTGCCCGAGACGAAGGAGAAGGGGGACGACGCCATGGAGGTCGGCGGGCTCAGTCGTGAGGCCGGCCTGCAGCGCTTCGTCTGGAACCTCACCTACGCGGGTGCCGCGGACTTCCCCAAGATAATCCTGTGGAGTGGTGGAATGGGCGGGCCGCGCGCGGTGCCCGGCACCTACACCGCACGACTCACCGTCGGTGACCAGACGATGGAGACATCCTTTGTGCTGTTGCCCGACCCGCGCTCATCAGCCAGCCAGGAGGACCTTGTCCGCCAGCACGACCGCATTGCGGCCATCTGCGTCACCTTGACCAACGCCCACCAAGGCATCCGCAACCTGAGAGGCATACGTGCGGATCTCAAGACACTGGCAGGCAAGTGTGGTGAAGGGAGATTGGATGAAGGCCCGTACGCCGCACTGCTAAATGAGATTGCGAACGCCCAAAAGATCCTGACCTCCGTGGAGGAGGCTCTCTACCAGACCCAGAACGAGAGCTCCCAGGATCCGCTCAACTTCCTCGCCACGGGCGACTTTGCTCCGACGAGTCAGGCCGAGGCCGTGGCGGCCGAGCTGACGGGGGCGATCGAGGCCGAGCTGGCGCGCCTGCAAGAGGTGCGCGAGGTGCGCCTGGCCTCCATCAATTCTGGGGCCCTCGCCCTCGAAATTCCGGCCGTGCTGGCAGGCACCAGGGAAGAGGAGAACACGGACGATTAGTCCAATGACAAAGCGATTGTGAGCGAGGCCTTGCGTCCCTACCAGAGGATCTTGTACCGATTGCGGGTCAGGGCCCGGGTCGCCGACGCTGATCCGGCTGGATGTCTCTGGCTTCGGCGACCCCTTCACCGGTGGCAAGGTCCTCGCGGCAATTGAGCTTCTGCCTGGGGAGACCTTGGAAGTTGCTGTGCCGAAGTGAGGGGCTGATCCCCGAACTCGCGAGGTCATCGCTTCGCGGGACCCCGACCCGTGGAAAGTAGAGGGCGTGGGGAGATCCCAGGTTCCACCAGCCTATTTGCGCAGATCCGGTAAGGGGCGTTTGGCCAACCCAGGGCGCGCCCCGCGTGGGTTTTCACAAGATTTAGAAGGTTGTCCGGCCACTTTCGAGGTTGGTGGACTTTGAGAGGGTGAGGCCCGGCTCTGGGCCAATCTGCCCCTTTAAGGTCAGCCCCTGACGATCAGCTTTGCCCTTCGGTGGGGATGTGGGTCACATGGCGGTTGCCTTGAGCGAACGACCTTCGTCCCATGAAAAAGACCCTCACAGCCGGCCTACTTGCCATTACGGCGGCCATATTTGTCATCTTGACGCTGAACGCCTCCGACTGGTTGCGTGTGGAAGGACCTGCCCCCGCCGCCCTTGTGGGTCTCGGTGGTCCTGGGGGAAGTTTGGCTGACCTAGTGGAGGTTCCAGATCCCGTGAGAGCCGGGGCCCTGATGGTTGACAGTCCCGTGGCAGAAGCCGTGGCCAACACCGAGGACGAGTCTTCTGATTCGGGAGTCCCCAGATCGGTCTCTTGCCGAGTGCGGTTTGTGACTCAAGCTGGAGACCCGGTGTTGGGGGTGAAGGTGAGAATCCGCTGGGATGGGCCGTTTTCCTATTCGGACAGCAGTGGGGTGGTGGTCTTGTGCGAGCCCTTGAAAGCGGGCAGAGATTCGACAGGTGTGAGTGCTGGTTACTACCACGAGGACTTTCTGGACGGCTCCCTTGGGTCCAAACTTGAGTTTGGGATCGAGTTGGATCTTGGGGACATTGTGCTCAAGAGGATCGGAGCTCTGGAGGTGCGTGTGGTTGATTCTGGCGGTGCGCCTCTGGAGGACGCTTGGGTCACCTGGTCGGAAATCGGGGTTCACAGTCAAGATCCAGACATTTTGAAGCATGAACAATACTGGGCCAGCGCCATGGTGATGTCGGGCCGGAGTCCCAGGATCCCGGGGCAGGGGAGCATGTCCATGACAGATGTGTCGGGGACTGCGCATCTTCCCCAGATCCCCCTCGGGAAGATTCGTGTGTGGGCCGTGGGGAAAGAGCACCTTGCCAATTGGACTGAGCCCTTGGAGATTAGCCGTGGGGGGGCGGCCGAAACGGTCACTGTTGTTCTCGACCTTCTCGACAACAGCGATTTCATACGGGTTCGGGTGGAAGAATTCAGAGATTCCTATGGTGACACGATCATCGATTGCGCCTACGAGACTCCTGAAGGCCCCGTGAAGCAAGTCTGGAGGCTGAGCACTCCAGTCCTCGTCCCGCGGATTCCACGCGACTTCCAGGCGTCCAGTGATCGGATGTTTTTGGGAAGAGTTGATACTTCCCTTCATAGGGGCGCTGTGGGAGGTGATGAGGTGTTGTTGCGCGTGCCGAATTCGGTTTTCATGGCATTAGAGGTTACAAGCGATATCGTCAGGGTGCAGGAGCTCCATTACGCCCAGGCCTCTGGGCAGAACGTCCGGAGGGGTGTTCTGGAATCGTGGGGTCAGGCGGGGAAAACCCCAGTGGCCTTCAAGGTGCCGATTGGGCCTGGGGAATTCACTCTCACTCTCTCTGCCGAAGGTTGTGTAGATGTGGAGCTTGGACCCTTTCAGGAGATAGATCCGAGCCACGTCTACAAGGTGCATATGCCTGGGTTGCCAGTGGTCAGCGGGCGTGTGCTGGCCCAGGGTAAGCCGATTGCGAATGCCCAGGTTGGTCTCTATGAGTTGACTGACAAGAAGATCCTCTTGAATCACTTTCCCTCCAGGGTGGGTGCTTCTCAGCGGTGGTGGGCCAAGACGAATCAGGATGGTGTCTTCGCCAGTAGCCCGCGTGAATCTGGCCGCTTTTACCTCCGGGCTGTTGCGGAAGGTTATGCGCCAACGGAGATGGGGCCCATGACCATCGACGCAGCGCAGGGACTTTCTGATCTTGTGGTGAACCTGACGGCCGGGGGGGCCATTGAGGGACGCATCCAAGGCCCCGGAGATGTGGCCAATCAGGTGGTGGTGTTCTCGCGAGGGGATTCTTGTGTTCAAGAGACGCGGACTGGGGAAGATGGAACGTACCGGGTGGATCACCTGATGCCAGGCTCTTGGTGGGTTTCCGTGGCGCCAGCTGAACTCAATCGATCAGGACGTCATGTGCGGGAGACGGACGAGCCATTCCGTGAATCTGATATCAAGACGAATTGCGTCGTGTTGGAGGGGCAAACGACCCAGCACTTGCTGACCCTGCCAGCTCAAATGAACCATGTGGTGGAGGGGCGTTTGCTGCTCGATGGGAAACCTGCAACGGAATGGACCGCGAGTTTGGGGGTGGCAGGGGACTGGTTAGGCCGTCGTCGCGGTGGCTCGAAGTGCCCGATCGCCGAGGACGGGAGCTTCCGCTTCAATGTCCCGTGGAAGGGGCGCTATCTCTTGAGCCTGACCCGCGGCCTGCCCGAAGGCGACTGGCTTATCTTCGATCCCCTTATGGCCCTCACGATTGAAGTAGATGTGGGAGCGGAATCGAATGTCTACCATCTGGACTATCCAACAGGGTCTGTGCGCTTCCACGGCATTAAGAGCCGTATTATTTCCCACCACTTCATGGAAATCAGCAGCTTCGAGCAGGTGCCGCTTGTGCGCGGGGTCGGGGGCGGCGCGACCATGACCCTCTTGCCCTCCCTTTGGGCAGTTGGCACCAGCCTCATCGAGGGTGTCCCCGCAATGCCCGCCCAGATCACCAAGCTAGATCTGCAGAGCATTGAAAAGTGGTCCGATCCCCTGAAGCTCGGTGTAGGGCTGAGTAAATTTGTGATTCAGGCCGGGCAGACGGTCGATGTAGCTATGCCTAAGTGACCCTCAGTTCTCTCCGCCGTGATGGTCCACTAGGTTGGCGTGGGTCTCGGGTTGGAGTTGCTGGTATTCTTCGCTCACATGGTCGCCGGGTTGGGCTTGTCCGGTCACACGCACATACATGTCGTAGAGCTTGCGCTCGATGCCTAGGCCATAGGACCCATGCTTGAGGCGTTGGCCGGCGATCTTGGAAAGCAGCTTGCGCATCCAAAGGGGGCCTTCCTGGTTGTGCATGTCGTAGATCGCAGCGGTGTGGTTGTAGCGCTGCCAGGTTTGACGCACCGAGGCCGGAAGCTCGCTGTTCTGGTCGTTGTACTTGTACTCAAAGCAATTGCCCCACTCGTCGAAATTGGTGGGGGCTTTGTAGCCAAGGCGTACAGCGTGGTCGAAGTCTTCCGTGCCCGGGATCGGACGGAAGGGATAGACATCGGATCCTGCGGTGGGGAACTGGCGCTTGACCCGCGCGGCTTGGCGCAGGGTGGCTTCCATAGACTCTTGGGATTCCCCGGGGTAGCCGATGATCCAAAAGGCGCCAGGAACAATGTTGCGCTTGACTAGTTCACCGATGGCAGTGGGGATGTTCTCAATGCCGATGTTCTTCTTGATGCGCTCTTGCGTCTCTTTGGTGCCGGCTTCGGCGCCGAGCCAAAGCAGGTGACACTTGGCTGCTTCGAGGGCATCCAGAGTCTTCTCCTTGTAGCGCATGATGGTCTCGATCTCGATGGTGCCGTTCCAATGGATAGGCACATTGAGGTCCACAAGCCCATCGCAGAATTCCTTGGTGCGCTTTTCCGCCACACCGAAGTTGGCGTCTTGGAAGCGGAGCACATCGAAGCCGAAGCGCTCTTGCAACTCGGCGATTTCCTCTGCTAGTCAACTTCCCGGTGCGCCTGACGGACAAGCTCGCGGGAGTGAAGTCGCCACGGGCGACTTTGCTCCGACGAGTCAGGCCGAGGCCGTGGCGGCCGAGCTGACGGGGGCGATCGAGGCCGAGCTGGCGCGCCTGCAGCAGGTGCGCGAGGTGCGCCTGGCCTCCATCAATTCTGGGGCCCTCGCCCTCGAAATTCCGGCCGTGCAGGCAGGCGCCAAGGAAGAGGAGAGCGCGGACGATTAGTCCAATGGCAATGCGATTGTGAGCGGGGCCTTGCGTCCCTACCAGAAGATCTTGTTCCGATTGCGGGTCAGGGCCCGGGTCGCCGACTGAGCCCTGAGCAGGTCCAGCGCCTGCATGAGGGCGCCCGCTGGCTTGGCCATCGCGCGCGCGGCCGCAACACGGTGGAGGTGCTCTTGACAGAGGTCTTGGCCGACCCAAAGGGCCTCAAACCCCGCTGTGTTTTGCGACCAATTCCAGCGCCTCGCCGGCCCAATCCAGGAGATTCCTGGGCTGGAGCATGATTTCAACCGAATTCGAGCCGCTTTGGACCAAGTTCATGGGGCTGAAGCATCGAATCCCGAGGGCTCTGCTGCCTACAATCCCGCAGCCGAGATTCCCCGCCGGCCCCATTTCCCTGGACCGGACCCCAAGGTCCGGGCCCCATGTTACGCGTCCTCCAACACTACCTGCCCATTCGGACCACCCTGCTGGTCTTTGGGGAGAGTCTGCTCCTGCTGGCGGTGGTGGGCTGCCTGATGAGCATGCACCTGTGGGATCTGGCAGCGGGCATCCGCGGAACGGAATTCACGCCGATCTGGCGTGATCTGGTGGCCCGTGAACTCTATGCCCGGGAGGCTCTGGAGATCGCCATCACGAGTTCCGTGGGGGTGGTGATCCTGACCCAGATCACCCTTGCCTTCGCCCGGCTCTATGAGTTCGCCCTCTCTGCCTCCCCCTTCCGACGGGCCGCACGTTTCATCGAAGCGGGAGGCGCGGCGCTCTTCGTCAACCTCTTGCTGCTGGTGATCGCCCACACCTGGGACCTGGAACGTGTCCACACCTTCCCGGGCCTCTCGGGAACCCAGGCGGTTATGTTGCTCGTCACCAGCTTGACCCTCGGCCTGGGTCTGGCCTGGCTCTACCGCGCCCTGTTCCACGCGCTCTTACGCCGATCCAACCTGCAGTTGCGGATCTTGATCATTGGCTCCGGCGGACCCGCCCACGCCCTGGCCCGGGAGGTCCTGCGCCACCCAGAAGCGGGCTATCGGATCGTGGGCATGGTCCCCGAAGACACCGGCAATCAAGGCAGCGGCCAAGCACAAAGCCAGTGGCTGCGGGACCCCACTCACCAGGCAACCCGCAGCACCCAGGATCTGGTACTGGAAGATGTCCAGCTCCTGCGCGAACAACAAACTACGGGCAAGGACACACCGGAACCGCCGGCGGGACGACTGCGGGCCATCGTGCGCGAGTTGGGAGCAGACGCGGTAGTGGTGGCCATCGAAGACCGGCGCATGACCCTGCCCACAGGAGAATTGCTCGATTGCCGCCTGGCGGGGTTTGATGTACGCGAGCAGGAGGAACTCTTCGAAGAGATCACCGGACGCATCGCAGTCAGCGCCATGCGTCCCTCCTATCTGATCTACAACGAGGGCTTTCGACGCCAGAGTTGGGCAGTTCTGGCAAAACGCTTGATGGACATAGCGGGAGCCCTCTTCCTTCTGTTTCTTCTGTGGCCCGCCATGCTGGTCAGCGTGGTGTGGGTGCGCAGGAGTTCACCGGGACCCGCGCTCTTCAAGCAGGAGCGCATAGGCCTGCATGGTCGGCCCTTTACCCTGATCAAGTTCCGCTCCATGCGCGAAGATGCGGAAGCCACTAGCGGCCCGGTCTGGGCGGCAGGTGACGACCCGCGCATCACGCGCATGGGACGCTTCATGCGCAAGACCCGGCTGGACGAGTTGCCCCAGCTTTTCAATGTGCTGGCGGGCAGCATGAGCATGGTAGGGCCGCGACCTGAGCGCGAACATTTCATCCGCTCCCTGACCGAGAAGATTCCTTACTACGACCAGCGGCACATCGTCAAGCCGGGCCTGACCGGCTGGGCCCAGGTCAATCATCCCTACGGCAACACCGAGGAAGACGCCCTGGCCAAACTCCAATACGACCTGTTCTATGTGAAGAACCAGTCAGTGTTGTTCGACCTTTCAATTCTGGTAACAACCATTCGCACCGTGGTGCTGCGTCAAGGAACTTGAGCCGTGGAAAACCTCGATCTACTGCTGGTATTTGTGACTGCCCTCGCTGGCGGTTTCCTGCCCCTCTTGGTGCGCTGGGATGGACGGCGTCTGCACCTGGCTCTTGCGCTCTCAACTGGCATTTTCCTGGGGGCGGTTTTCTTGCACCTCCTACCGTCCCTGCCCACAGGGCATGGGCATGGGACGCTGGCTGTGGAATCCATAGCTGGAAGCCAAGGAATGGAAGCAGAACACGCTGGGCACGCGCACTCAACTGATGCGGTCGCTGACGCGGACCACGCCAACCTGGTCTGGATGTTCGTCCTGCTGGGAGTGCTGGCGGTCTACCTGTTGGAGGCCCTGGTCTTGCGGACGCACGACCACGACGACCTGCACCGTCACCGGGCGGTGGGTTGGGCGGCCCTTTGGGGGCTTTCAGTCCATGCCCTGACCGCGGGCATGGCCTGGTCCGTGGCCGCCGGACAAGACGACCACATGGGGCATGTGATTCTGCTGGCGATCCTGGCCCACAAGGCCTTTGAGTCCTTCAGCCTGAGCACGGTCTTCTTGCTGGGAGAGATCCCGCGGGGCAAAGTGGCGTTGATCGCTCTCTTGTATGCCCTGGTGACTCCCATGGGCGCCCTGCTGGGTCAATCTCTCTTGGGCGTACTGGGTCCCCTGGGCCAAGACCTCTTGATGGCCTTGGCAGCAGGTACCTTCTTGTTTGTCTGTCTCTGCGAACTGCTCGGAGAGGTCTTTCACCACAAGGATGACATTTGGGCCAAGCTGGCCCTGCTCGGCGTTGGAGTAGGTCTGATGGTCTTGACTCAGAGTCTGGAGGCCGGTCTCGGCTGAAGGCCGAGAACGCCAAGACATGAGTGAAGGTCTGCTCCTTGTTGCTCAGCACACCTGGCAGGTCCTGCTCGCCAGTTCTGGTTGGATCCTCTTGGGCCTGATGCTCGCGGGCTTGATGGAGGAACTGATCCCCCGCCGATGGATCGAGCGACACCTGGCCGGGGAGAGTTTCGCTGCAACCATCAAGGCGGCCTTGATCGGCGCGCCCCTGCCCCTTTGTTCTTGCTCCGTGCTGCCCGCTGCCGCAGCCCTGCGGCGAACGGGAGCAGGCCGAGGCCCCACCGCGGCGTTCCTGGTCAGTACCCCTGAAACCGGCGTGGATTCAATTTCCACGACCTATGCCCTCTTTGATCCAATCACCACCCTGCTGCGACCCTTGGCGGCGGTGCTGAGCGCAATGGGAACCGGCTTGCTGGTCTCAAAGTACGGCTCTCCAGCTCCCGCAATGGCACAACAAGAACCCGCCATGGACGCGACGACTTGCTGCGCTGACGAAGCAACCGAGCATTGCGTGGAGAAGAAGCCCGAGGACTCCCATGCTCCACTCTTCCAGCGCAGCCTGCGCAAGGCCCTGGGCCCTTTGAGTGCGGATCTGGCCCTCTGGCTCAGCGTGGGCCTGGTTCTGGCCGGCCTCGCTGGAGCACTGCTGCCCGACAACCTGCTTGGCGGCAACACTTCGCTTGTGGCCCAATACGGCCTGGCCCTGATCGCCGGGGTGCCGGTCTATGTCTGCGCAACCGCCAGCACGCCCCTGGCTGCAGCGCTGGTTGCCAAAGGCATGGATCCAGGAGCAGCTCTGGTCTTCCTGTTGGCCGGACCAGCCACGAATCTGGCCACCCTTGCGGTGGTACGGGGCCTCTTGGGAATGCGCGCAACTTTCCTGTACCTGGGTTCCATCACTGGCGGTGCGGTCTTAGCGGGCCTGACTTTGGGCTGGCTGCATGAGCGTCTGGGGAGTACTCCACTGGAAACCGTCCGCGAACACCTGCACGGAGAAGCTGGTTCCGCGCAGCCGATCTTCGCCACGGCCCTGGTCCTTTTGCTCGGCTACCATCTTGTGCGCCGTCTACGTCCCTCATCCCATGCACACTAAATACCTCAACATCAAGGCATTCAGCTTGCTCTTGACCTCACTGCTCGTCCTTTCACTCTGCCTGGCCTGCAGTTCCCCTCCCCCAAGCAGAGCGGTACTTGTAGTGCACGGAGGCGCGGGCGTCTTGGATCGCGCCAAGATGGGGCCAGAGCTGGAAAAGGAATACCGCGCAACACTTGCGGCAGCCCTGCGCGCGGGACATGCGGTCTTGAGCCAGGGCGGCAGTGCCCTCGATGCAGTCAGCGCCACGATCTTGCCTCTGGAGGATTCCCACCTGTTCAACGCAGGGCACGGGGCGGTGTTCAGCGCCGAAGGGCGCTGTGAGTTGGATGCGTCGATCATGGATGGCGCTGGCCCGCGGGCAGGAGCCGTGACAGGAGTTCAAAGCGTACGGCACCCTATTCTCGCGGCCCGGGCGGTGATGGAAAAGAGCGAACATGTGCTGCTGTCGGGAGCTGGGGCTGATGCCTTTGCCAAAGAGCAGGGTCTCGAAACCGTATCCAACGAGTTCTTTCACACGGAACGACGGCGCAGGGCTCTTGAACAACGACTCGCCGATGACAAGCACGGCACCGTGGGCTGCGTGGCCCTTGACAGTGCCGGGCACCTGGCGGCCGGAACCTCTACCGGGGGCATGACCGCCAAGCGCTGGGGCCGGGTGGGCGACTCACCCATCATCGGAGCGGGAACCTGGGCCCAGGACGGGGTCTGCGCGGTGTCCGCCACGGGATGGGGAGAGTACTTCATCCGGGGAGCAATCGCCTCCAACATCGCCGGCCGCATGCGCTTTGGGGGCCTCAGTCTGGAAGCGGCAGGCTCCCAGGCAATTCACAAGGAACTGACCGAGCGCGGGGGAACGGGAGGAGTGATCGCCCTGGACTCCAAGGGGCGCTTCACGACCCCCTTCAACACCCCGGGCATGTTCAGGGGATGGGTGACCCTGGAAGGCCAGGTGACGGTGAAAATCTGGAAAGGGGAATGACCCCCACTGGAATGGCTCCGAGTGGATAGCCAACAGCAAGCACCAGCACTACGCCCTCTCGGCCGATAGCTCCATCAGAGTACTGCTCACAATCAGCGCCCCCATGGCGTATCCTGGGGTCAGACCCATGACCAGATTCCAAGCCTCGACCCTTACGCACCTTTGCTGCACCCTGTGCTGCTCGTTGCTGCTCGCTGCCTGCAGCCCGAGCCCCTCCGCCCAGGGGTTGGACGAAGATGTGGAGGCGGGCGTACAGGTCCTGCCCGAAGCCGCGCCCATCGACGCCCAGCCAGACCTCAACCCCACCCCCTCGGACACAGTCCCTGGGGGCGAGAATGCTGTGCTCGGATTGATCAAACAAGCGGGTTTGGACGAGGACCTTGCCGCTGGTCTGGCGGTGATCGACGATGCGGAGGGCGAGAAGAACAAGAACGTACTGACCTTCAGCAAGCTCTCCCTGGCAAGGGCGGACTATGGCCTGCTGCTCGATCACCTCTATCCGGAAAAGGACCCGGAAGTACCCATCCAGCCCTTTGTCTTCCCCGAGAAGATCCAGGCCCTGGAAGGCAAGGAAATCGAGCTCTTGGGCTACATGATTCCCACGGACTATGTGGAACGCAAGGTGCGCGAGTTCATGCTGGTGCGCGACACGGGGGCCTGTTGCTTCGGAGGTATACCGCGCCCCGACGAGTGGGCACTGGTTTCAGCCCAGGGGGAAGAAGGCTTTGATTACCACCCCTACCTGCCCATTGTGGTCAAGGGAGTCATGACTATCCTGACCCCGGGCTCGGATCCGGACTTTCCAGTGGTCTACACCCTCAGCGCGGTTTCGGTCCGGCGCTACTACTAGGGGCAGACGCACCTGGTCTATCTCTTCAACATCAGCCTGCTGGGGCACACCCTGATGAGATTCTCACAGCACACGGCGGATGACTTGTGACCCTTGTCCGCAGCGCAACGATTGAGGATCGGGCCCAGTTGGAGGGCATGCATCTGGCGTACCTCGAAGCGCTCGCCCAGCATGATCATCCAGACTGTGAGCCCCATGAACTAGATGACAAGTGGTTCACAGACCGGGACCGCCTCTTTCCCTATGTGGTTTCGAACGGGGACGAGGTCAGGGGGTACATGCTCGTGTTTGGCCCCAAGTACTCGCGGGCGATGGGGTTCGAGGTGGACTCCTACATACACGAGCTCTTCGTATGTGCGGAACTGCGTGGAAGTGGGCTGGCGCAGGCAGTGCTGGAGCACGCCCTACAGGAGCGGCCGGGTACCTGGGTGACCGAGGTGCTCGAATCGAATGGGCCTGCGAGCCGCTTCTGGGCCCGGGCGTTGGCGGGTCGGCCCGGCTTGCGAGATGAGGTGCGAGGAGCGTTCCGCACCTACTGGTTCAAGTCCTGACCAGGAAGACCTCAGGACTCTTGGACGTGGGAGGCTTCACCATCAGGCCAGGATCTTCTTCAGCACATTGCCGTGGACATCCGTCAAGCGCACGTCTCGGCCAGCGTATCGGTAGGTGAGACGCTTGTGATCGAGCCCCAGTTGGTGAAGGACCGTGGCCCACAGGTCGTAGATGTCGCAACGGTCTTCCACCACGTGGTAGCCGAACTCATCCGTCTGGCCATAGACCGTTCCCCCACGAACCCCCCCACCAGCAAGGAAGACGCTGAAGCCATAGGGGTTGTGGTCCCGTCCGTCCGAGCCCTGAGAGAAAGGCGTGCGACCGAATTCCCCGGCCCAGACAATCAGGGTCTCCTCAAGCAGGCCCCTGGAGCGCAGGTCCTTGATGAGCCCCGCGATCGGTTGGTCCACCTGGTAAGCCATTGCGCTGTGCCCAGCCTTGAGCGCTCCGTGCTGATCCCAGGGGTTGGGCGCTCCACCGGCGCCGATGTTCTTCGTGATACAGCTCAGTTCGATGAAGCGCACACCGCGCTCCACCAGACGGCGAGCCAAAAGACACTGGCGTGCATAGGCCGCTTTCGTCGGCTCCGCGTCATCCAACCCATAGAGCCTACGCGTTGCCGCGCTCTCCCCCGACACGTCACAGGCCTCCGGCACCGCAGCCTGCATGCGGTAGGCCGTTTCGTAGTTGCGAATGGCCGCATCAACCTGTGGATCCGCCGTGCCCCGGGCAAAGCGGCGGTCGAGACGTCCAATCAGGTCCAAATGACGCAACTGCTCGCCGTCCTCGAGCGCGGGCGCGATATTGCGCACCGCAGGGATGCGGTTCGCCTGAACAATCGAGGCCTGATGATGAGCTGGTAGGAAGCCGCTGCTGAACAGACCCGCTCCCCCATGAGGGGTGACCGCGCCACCAGACTGCAGCACGACAAAACCAGGCAGGTTCTCGTTTTCACTACCCAGCCCATAGTTCATCCATGCGCCAGCGCTCGGGTGACCCATGAACGGGAAGCCCGTATGCATGAGGTAGTTGCCTTGTGCGTGCTCGTTGACAGAGCTCGTCATCGAACGCACGACCGCCAGTTCATCGACCACGCTCCCGATCTCGGGGAACATGGAACTGACCGGGATTCCGCTCTGCCCGTAGCGGCGGAAGGTGAAGGGCGAAGCCATCACGTTTCCGTTCTGATTGAACTGCGTGCGTTCGACCTTGACTGGCAAGGGCTTGCCGTGCAACGGCTCCAGTTCCGGCTTCGGGTCGAAAGAGTCGACCTGGGACACGCCGCCAGACATAAAACAGAATATCACGTGTTTCGCCCGCGGAATGTGGTGGGCCAGGGGCCTGTCATCCACCTGGCCAGCGAAGCCGGTCTCTGCCATCAGACCCTGCAAGGCCAAGAGGCCAAAGCCGTTGGAGGTCTGGCGCAGGAGCTCGCGTCGTGAGAAATGGGATCCGCTCATCATCCCCTCTACCTGAGGTAGAGGAACTCCTTCAGGTTGTAGAGTGCGTGGGCCACACGGGCCCAGGACTCGTCTTCGCGAACGGGAGGCCCCAACTTTTCTATGCCCCGACGAGCGGCCGAGATGGCCGCCTCAATTTCAAGGACCGCGGCCCTATCCTCCGGATCCAATGCCGCGAGTACCTCACTGCGTCCCACAAAGCCACTCCCCGAGGCGGAGGCCGCTATCTCTTCCGCGGACAGCGCCCTGAGATGGAGTCGGGCCTCGAAGAGAAGGCCCTTCAGCAGTCGGCTCCCGGAGGGTGCGCCATGGCGCAGGCCGAAGAGAACCTGACTCTCTCCCGGCTTGAATGTCGCTCGCCCCCCCTTCCTGTAAGGGGTCCCGTAGAGGGCGCCATTGCGGTAGCACCGAATGAGGCCGTCCGCATCGTAGGCCATGACGAGGTGGACGACATCGGGAGCCGTACTGGACTCCACCTCGGCGCCAAAACTCTGGGTGCGCTGGAACACATTTGAGCCGGCTATCCACTGGCCAACTGCCTGCTCACCGTAGACGATTGAGTCGAAGATATCTCCCCCAAGATCCTGCACCGTAAGCGCACCGCCACCGCGCTGCTTGAGATCCGAGAGTTGCAGCCAGACCTCCAGGGTCTTCTCTCCGACTGCGGTGGGAATAGCAGGAGTCGAAACGTGGCCGCCGCCGTCGAGGCGCAGTCCGCCTCCCTCCAAGCGCGCTGTCCCGTGGAGCTGACCGTGGAGGCTACCAGCAGTATCCTCCAGTCCCTCGCGGAAGTCCCAGCGCGCAAATGGGGTGGACTCACCCGTGGCCGCCCCCACTTCAAGATCTTCCAGCAGACGCCGATACACCGGGGCATAGATGGAATCCAACGCAGCCAGGTTGCTTGCGAGCCCCGCCTCGAGCCCCCGACGGCGCTCCCGGTCTGTCCGGATGGCGGAACGGCACTCGTCCGCGTACGCGCAGAGGGCCGCGAGTTCCTCGTCTCCTGGCTCCCGTCCAGTAGCGGCCTCGAACATGAGGGCAAAGCTCTCGCCTTCATGTTTACCCTTGCCACTGGAACGCATACGGGCGCCCCAACTCTTGGCGAGATCTCCCACGAGGGGATCGTTCAACATGGTCAGCGCCTGGGACGGGACGTTGGTCACGTGACGCGAACCCACCGTGGCGAACGGCACGGGCGCATCGAAGCTCTGCAGGAAGGCGTCCAGGGTATTACGGCGAGACTCCACGTAGACGCTGCGCCGAGGAGTACTGGAGTTCGGACCGAAGCCGGGGCCGAACATGCGCTGGTCCAAACGCCCAGCAGCCGAGAAGAGCGAGTCCCGGATCGCCTCGGCATCCAGCCGTCGGACATTCGCATGGGAAAGCCACCTGTTCCCCGGGTCCAGGGCCAGGGCTGTCGGAGACGCTACTGAACTCATCCGCCAGGTCTTGGAAAGGAGCAAGAAGCGAATCATCTCCTTGATGGACCAACCCTTCTCAACCATGCGCCCCGAGAGGTAATCCAACAGCTCAGGATGGGAGGGCTTCGTACCCAAGCGCCCAAAGTTGTCCGGGGTCGTCACGAGCCCCTGACCAAAGAGATGCTGCCAGATCCGATTGGTGATCACCCGCGCTGTGAGTGGATTGTCCGCACGCAGAAGGTCCTCTGCCAACTCCAGGCGTCCTCCCGCACCGGGCGCATAGGGCTCGGGGTCAATCGCCTCGAGGAATCGACGTGGAATGATCGCCCCGGGGTTTCGGTGATCCCCCCGCACGTAGAGCGCCTGGTCTGAAGCGTCGGCCTCGACGATGCCCGGGACCCGTGTCGGCAGGGGCACTGCGGCATCCAGCTCGCGATACGCCTCAACCAGCTTGGCAACCTGCGGCAGCTGGGCCAGGTCATTGGCGAGCAGGCCCCCGCGCAGACAAGCATCAAGTAAGAGAGCTTGCGAGTCGGTCGCCGCAGATCGCTTCCAGCTCTCGATAGCCCCGTCGATGCGTTGCGCGATTCGCCCCGCAAGCTCGACTCTGGACTGTGGTACTTCCTCGAAGACCTGCCCCAATACCATGGGATCGGCAGGCCTGCCCGCTCCTTTCTTGCGCAGCCGGACTTCCCGCACGCCGAACCACGAGCGGTCGCTACCGCCCACCTCGATGGGAGCGTCCTTGCCCGTGTAGAGTTCCAGGTGCACGCTGTCCCCATCCCAGTAGGACAGGTCGAGACGCAACCACGACCAGGTGTCGTTCTTGATTTCGGTGATGGGAAAGACCGTGCCTGAGCGCGGATAGTTATGCACCGCATAGCGCAGCTTGGCCCCTCCTCCGCCAAGAACCCGAAACCAGAGCTCGTATTCTCCCTCAAGCGAGAATTGCGCGGACTGCAGGACCCCGCGGTGCCGACTGGACAGGAGATGGGTATAGACCCCTGCCGGGTAGATCCCGCTCAGCACCTGCTCGCCGGCCGGAGCAAGCGCGAACTCACCCGCGGAAGAGACTTCCCCAGTGAGGCCGTTCCCCGAGGGATACCACTCGCCCATTTCCGTGGCGCTGGCGAGGTTCCATCGCCGCTCGTAATCCAGGGATGGCTCGGCATTCTGCGCGCCTGCGCTCGCCGCCTCCCAAGCCGCTTCGAAGCCGAGTCCCGCGCCCATGCGTTGGTCCACGTCCCAGAGCAGGTGCAGAGGATGATCAAGGCTCTTGGCCTGCTCCGGCAGCTCCTCGGACGACAGCTGCCACGTACTCCAAGCCTCAGCCAGGGCCGTCCGGATTTCGGCCTTGAGCTCCACGAGGTCGCTCTTGTTGCGCTGCTGGATCTCGGCCGTATTGACATCCAGCATGGCCGGACGGCTCGAACCCAGGATGCCAAAGAGCGCGTAGTAGTCCGCCTGGCTGATCGCATCGAACTTGTGGTCGTGGCAACGCGCGCAGGAAACAGTCTGGGCCAGAAAGGTCTTGCTGAAGACATTGATCTGGTCGTCAGTGAAGCGCACCTTTTCATCGAGTGCGTCGGTGGGCGCGAACCCATGGAACACAAAGCGCCATTGCGCCGTACCGATCGCGGATTCGTTGATCCCCAGCTCGGAGTTCAAGCGCGGTTCGCTGAGAAGGTCGCCGGCGATCTGCTCGCGCACGAACTGGTCAAAGGGCAGGTCCTGATTGAATGCCCGGATCAGGTAGTCGCGATACTGATAGGCGTGAGGGATGCGAGGATCCCCCTCTGATCCGTGGGAGTCTGCGTAACGGACGAGATCCATCCAGTGCCGCGCCCACCGCTCGCCGTAGCGTGGTGAGGCGAGCAACTGATCGATAAGGCGTTCCAGCGCCTCGGGATCCTCATCCGCAAGAAAGTGGCGAATCTCATCCGGCGTTGGGGGCAAACCGAGGAGGGCGTAGTACAGGCGCCGGACGAGCGTCCTGCGGTCCGCCTCAGGGCCGGGCAGCCTCGCACCGGGCAGCAGTCCATGCTCCTCAAGGCCTCGCTGGACGAACCGATCAACGGGGTGCCCGGACCACCACTTGTATGTGATCGGCAAGGTGGGAACCACGATGGGCCGCAGGCTCCACCACTGCTTGCGCCGCTCGAATTTTGCGGCCCACGAGGTCAGCGCCTCGAGCTCTTGGTTGGTGGGCGCCGCATCCCTCGGATCGTAGGCGCCGTTGCGAATCCATTCCTCGAAGTCTGCGACCACCGACGCATCCAGCTTTCCGCCGTCCTGGGGCATCTCCTGACCGTCTATCTCGTGGCGCATGACAGCCAGGATCAGACTTTGATCCGGGTTGCCGGGTACAACCGCAAACCCCGAGTCGGACTCCATGCGCATCCGCTCCCGACCATCAAGAGCCAGACCGCCACGAGCCTTGTCCACGCTATTGTGACAGGCGTAGCAATGCTCGATCAGGACAGGGCGAATACGCGCCTCGAACTGCTCCTCCTGCTGCGCCGTGGAACTCTGCACCTGCGCCCCAAAAACACTAGTCCCGACAGCTACCAGGAGCGGGAGTGTGAGCAGGCAGGGGAGAGGGCTCATGGTCTGTGAGGCAGGCTCTCGCCCGTCCGGAGATTGTAGCCGCGCCCCGCGCTTCCCCGTAGGCAACGCTGGTCCAGCCCCCCCCAGAACAAGGTCTCGGCAAGAGAAATGAGCCTCTTTGGGCTGTTGAGCCCAAAACCCCACCCCAGGCACTGGCGCACGCCCCGCTGGGGGGCTATGCTCCTCGGCTCGAACGGCCCAACCAGAGGCGCCCCAGGGCTCCTCCCGGTCCCAAGATTTCAGTTTTCCGCCTCCCCGGTGGCACCCCCTCAACAGAGAACTTCACCATGTCCCGCGTCTGTCAGGTCACGAAACGAGGAACCCGCGTCGGCGGAACCATCGCCCGGCGGGGCCTGCCCAAGTACAAGGGCGGCATCGGTCTGCGCACCACCGGCAAGAACAAGCGCAAGTTCAAGGTCAACGTCCAGAGAAAACGCATCTGGGTACCGGAAATCGGCCAGCATGTGAATCTGCGTGTTTCTACCCGGGCGCTCAAGACGATCGCCAAGAACGGGGCCTATCCGACCCTGCTCAAGGCTGGGCTGATTCGGCCCGCGGGTCCCAAGCAGAGCTGACCCTGGAGCCTTCGGGGCGCAACCCCTGAACAAGCGCACGAGTTCGGAGCAGCGACCCCGAACGAAGAGGACTCAGGTATGCTCCTGAAAAGATGTCCTCGAAAAACCTGCCAGGAATCCAGGGTTCCGCTGGATGAAAAAGGAACAGGCAATCACGCCCGGGGAAATAGAAAGCACCAGGAGAACAACAGTCATGGCCTCGAGCACAAGCAACGATCAAGCACCTCTGATCTTGGCCAGCACTTCCCCCGCCCGACGCGCTCTGCTTGAGCGTTTGGGTTTGCCCTTCTCCCTGGAAGCCGCGGGCATTGACGAAGCGCCCCTGCAAGCGGCTACCGAGGATCCTCTTCGTCTGGCCCGGGATCTTGCCCTGGCCAAGGCCCGGGCCGTGGCGCGGCAACATCCCGAAGCCTGGGTCATCGGCGGCGATCAGGTGCTGGCTCTGGGAGACGAATTACTGGGCAAGCCCGGCAGCAAGCCCGCCGCCCTGCAGCAGCTCTTGCGCCTGGCCGGACGCAGGCACGAGCTGATCAGCGCTACGGCCCTGGTGGGACCGGGCAAGGACCGAGACCAATCTGAAGAGGTCTGGGTCGAAGTCGCCCACATGACCATGGCACCCTGGGATCAGGCAACCCTGGAACGCTATGTGGAAGCGGACGATCCGAGCCAGTGCGCTGGTTCCTACAAGCTCGAAGAGCGGGGCATCGCCCTCTTCGAGCGCATCGAGTGCGCCGACTGGAACGCAATCGTGGGCCTGCCCCTCTTGGGTCTGGCCCAACGCTTGCGCGCACGGGGCTATCCTGTGCCCTGAAGTCTCTTGAATGGGGCTATTCCCTGGCCAAATCCCCGCGACCGGGAAATCCCCGAGCAGAGCAACCTCAACGCCCGATCAAGGAAAAGAACTCTTTGCGCGTGGCGTCCTTCGTGCGGAAGGCCCCCAACATGCGACTGGTGATCGTGTCCGCCCCAGGCTTATGCACGCCGCGCATGGTCATGCACTGGTGTTGGGCTTCAATGACCACCGCAACACCTTTGGGCTTCAGCTCCCGATTGATGGTGTCGGCGATCTGCACCGTGAGTTTTTCTTGGATCTGCAGGCGACGGGCGTAGATCTCCACCACCCGGGCGAGTTTGGAGAGCCCCACCACCCGCCTATCGGGCAGATAAGCCACATGGGCCTTGCCCAGAAAGGGAACCATGTGATGCTCGCAGTGACTCATCAAAGGGATGTCGCGCACCACCACCATCTCGTCGTAGCCCTCGACCTCGGAGAAAGTGGTTTTGAGCACCTCGGCCGGGTCCTGCTCGTAGCCTCCAAAGAACTCTCCATAGGACCGGGCCACGCGGGCCGGAGTGCCCTCCAGCCCCTCCCTGTCAGGATCATCACCAGCCCACAGGATCAAGGTACGCACGGCCTGTTCGGCGGCTTCTCGACTGGGCTTCTCGATCACTTCCTCGCTTGACCTCTCGGAGGACTTCAAGGGCTTCCCAGTGACAGAAACCCGACTACTGAGATCATCTTGGACGTTACTGCTGACATTCATAGGATTCTCGCTGGAACGACGACAGGATAGCTCCTCGCGCCCCCATGGAGTGGCCAGAGCTGAAGGCCTGGTGATCGAGTTGCAGCCTTGATCCGCTGCGCCCTTGCTCCTGCGCTCCATGACCTTATCCTCGTACCCATGGCGATCTGCATTTTCGACACACTGACCCGGGAAATGTCCCCCCTGGAGCCCCTGACCCCCGGCCAGGTCAAGCTCTATGTGTGTGGCCCCACGGTCTACGACGACTGCCACATAGGACATCTGATGGGGCCCGTGCTCTTCGACGCGGTTGCCCGCTGGATCAGGGCCCGGGGATACAAGGTGGAGTTCATCAACAACATCACCGACATCGACGACAAGATCATCAACCGCTCCATCGAGAGCGGTGAGCCCTGGGACTCGATCGCGCAGCGCTACACGGACCAGTACTTGCAGTTCCTGCAAGAGCTCAACATCGAGACCATCACTGCCCATCCACGCTGTTCGGAGTACGTGCCCCAGATGGTCGCCTTCATCGAGGACCTTGTTCGGGAAGACAAGGCTTACCTGGCGGATGATGGGGTCTACTTCGACATTCAAAAACAGGAAGGCTACGGCAAACTTACCCATCGTAAACTGGAGGACATGCAAGCCGGCACCCGGGTCCAAACCCAGACCAGTCTGCGACACCCCGCAGACTTTGCCCTCTGGAAGAACGCCAAGCCCGAGGAACCCTCCTGGGAGAGTCCCTTCGGTGCGGGACGGCCGGGCTGGCACATCGAGTGCTCGGTCATGTCCAGCGAACTGTTGGGCCAGGCCTTCGACCTGCACGGAGGTGGAGACGACTTGAAGTTTCCCCACCATGAAAATGAGATCGCCCAGAGCGAAGCCCACGGTGATGCTTTCGCCAGCACCTGGATGCACACCGGGCTGGTGCAGTACGGCGGGCAGAAGGTAGGCAAGAGCGACCCGCGCATGCAGGATCCCGCCTTCCGTCAACAGTTCCAGGCGCGCTGGCTGCTGGACACCTACGGAGCCCCGGCCTTGCGCTTCTTCCTCTTGCGCTCCGCCTACCGCAGACCGGTAGAAATCGAACCGAGCACCCTGGAGGCCGCCCGCACGGGACTGATGCGCATGGTCAAGTCCCTGGGAGAACTCGCGGAGAACACAGAACAAGTGACTCTGGACGAAATCCAGGAGCGCGCCCTGAGCGACGCCAACGCCGCCCACCGGGAGAACTTCATCGCCGCCATGGACAACGACTTCAGCACTGGCGAAGCCTTGGCTGAGCTCTTCAGTCTGGCGCAGGAAGCCCGCACCCAGTCGCCAAAGGAGAAACAAATCAGTTTGACCTTGGTGCGCGACCTGGGCCGACTGCTGGGGCTCTTCCAACCAGGAGATCTGGGGCGGCTCCTGGCTGCGGGCCAGGGCTCCCAGAACGAGTTACTGGAACAGGTGGCTGCTGCCTTGCTGGAAGTGCGCTCCCTGGCCCGCGAACAAAGGTCCTTCGAAACAGCAGATGCCCTCAGGGACGCACTATTGCAGGCGGGCATCAGCGTGGAGGACGAGGCAGGACAGAAGAACAGCAGCGCCAACTGCAACGCCGCCCAAACGGATGCCCTGGATCAAATCCTCGATGCTGCCCTCGCAGCGCGGCTTGCCGCTCGAGCTGCCAAGGACTTCACCACCGCCGATGGCCTGCGGGATGCCCTCGCCGGGGTCGGAATCAACATCATGGACAGCGCTGACGGGTCGAGTTGGATGCACTCCCCCGGTGGTGCCTGAGGCACACCAGCGAAGTTGGCACGGGGCTCAGCCCTGATCCAAGCCCGCGCGGGCTCTGCGCATAAGGATCCGCAGCTCGTGCAAGGCTGCAAGAACAGTCTTGTCCCGGGTCCCATCGGGCCCCGCCTCGACCAGAGCCTGTTCACAGATCGCCGCGACCCGAGTCAGCTCGGGATAGCCATAGCCCCCCCCCGTTCCCTTCAGCTGATGCACCACGGTGCGCAGATCGATGGGGTTGGCCTGCTCCAAGGCCAGATCAATTTTTTCAGCCTGCTCGATGAAGCCCCCCACATAGGACTCGAGCAGGGGCTTGAATGCCTCCATACCCAAGCGCTCACTGACCAAGGGCGAGAGATCCTGATCGGGAGAGTCTTCCGGGGATGGATTCATGGGCAGCACAAAGATGGCCGGGGCTGGTCAGCCCCAAATCTACCCTTTTGAACCGTGGGCCAACACTCCCATTCACACACAACCACCAGACCCCGATGACCATGGGCTGCGTTCTCGTCAGCAGCGCTGACAGCCAGCGTGAACGCCTGGCCCCAAAAGTACAGCACCCTCGTACGCCGAAGCGACCGAGGGTACCGAGAGAGAGAGGAGATGAGCATCCGCGGGAGATGCAGCGCTGGGCCTCTATGGGAGAGAGCTCGCACGCCGCTCGCAGAAGTTTCCTCAAGCCATGAATCACGGCTCAGCGGCAGGATAGCAATCCCCGTGCCAATTGAGGTTTCAATCCCGTGCCCCCCAGCCAGTCCTCAAGGGAATGGAATTCCCCATGGTGGGAATGAAGAATCAGGAAGGAACGGCCCAAAATGGGCAGTGTGGCCCATAATGAGCCACACTGCCCCCGGATATGCCCAGCAGACCCTCCCCACGACCATGGCCAGCACCTCAAGCCCCATCAACCGCCTGCTCCTGGTCGAAGACGACCTCGCCATGGTGGCCCTGGTCAAGCACTCCCTGGAGCCCCTGGGATTGCAACTGACCTCAGTTTCGACCCTGGAGGAGGCCCGGGCTCTCTTGCGCCGGGAAACGGTGGAGGGAATCCTCTTGGATCTGGGTCTGCCAGATGGAAATGGCCGCGAGTTGTTGGACGAACTGGCTGGGAGTCCCCTCTCGATCGTAGTGCTGACGGCCCGCTCCGAGGAAGCCACCCTGGACGACTGCCTCCAAAGAGGTGCCGTGGACTTTGTGCGCAAGCCCTTTGATGAGATGCGCTTGCGCGCCTCGGTGGCCAGCGCCCTGCGACAGACCCACCAGGCCCGGACCCTGTCCCGACTGGAAGCCGAAGTGCGCACGCCCCGCGGCCTGGAGCGACTGCTGGGCACCTCGCGGGCCATGAACGATGTGCGCGAACTCCTGAGCCGGGTAGCGCAAACCAGTATCACCGTGCTGCTCACCGGAGAAAGCGGCACGGGCAAGGAGGTCGCAGCCCGGGCCGTGCATGAGGAGAGCCCCAGGGCCACGCAGCCCTTCGTGCCTATCAACTGCGGGGCGATTCCCTCAGCCCTGATCGAAAGCGAGCTGTTTGGACATGAAAAGGGTTCCTTCACGGGAGCCCACGCCACCCATAGGGGCTGCTTTGAACAGGCCCAGGGTGGCACACTCTTTCTGGACGAGGTGGGCGATCTGCCCCGGGAAATGCAAGTCAAGCTTCTGCGTGTGCTCCAGGAACAGGAGGTCATGCGGGTGGGCGGATCTGACCCGATCCCCGTCAACGTGCGCGTGCTGGCCGCCACCAACCGCGATCTGGAAGAAGGCCTACGCCGAGGCGAGTTTCGCAAAGACCTCTACTACCGTCTGGCGGTTTTCCCCGTGCACATGCCCCCCCTGCGCGAACGACCTGAAGATGTGATCATGCTGGCTCAGATCCTGCTGAGCCAGCTGGCCCGCCAGCATGGTCGCAGGATCTTGGGCCTGGCTCCTGAAACTGAAGAGCGACTGCGCCGTCACACCTGGCCCGGCAATGTTCGCGAGTTGAAGAACACCCTGGAGCGGGGCGTGCTGCTTGAAGACAGCCCTATACTCTCCCCCAACGCCCTGCAGCTATCGGAGAACTTTGCGCTCTCATTGCCTGGGCCACAGACAGTCCCCAAGGGCTTTCACCCCCCTCGCACCCGGGAAGAGTTGCTGCCATTGGCCACCATCGAGCGCATCTGGCTCGAGCGCGCCCTGAAACTGTGCAACTGGAACATCCGTGAGGTCTCGCGTCGCTTGGGGCTGGGTCGCGCCACAATCAACCGACGCCTCAAGAGCTACGGCTGGACTGCACCGGAGGAAGAAACTCCTTCCGCACCGGACAACTGACGCCGCAGACGCTCCACATGCACCGCCAGGAGAGCCACATCCGGGGGTCGCACGCCCTCTACACGACCGGCCGCACCCAGAGTCGCGGGGCGCACGAGGCTGAGTTTCTCCCGGGCCTCGTGCCCCAGTCCGTTGATACCTGAGTAGTTCAGCTCCTTTGGAATCGTGGTGTCCTCTTCTCTGGCCATGCGCTCCACCATGTCCTGCTGACGGCGCACATAGCCTTCGTACTTGGCTTCGATTTCCAATGCCTCTGCCACGCGCGGATCGAGGCCCACGAGTTCCTGGCAAGGATGCTCCTGCAACAGACCCTGCCAACTGATCTCCGGCCGCCGAAGGGTGTCGAAGAGATTGCGCGAGGGACTGACAAAACGCTTCTTCAAGATCCCAAGGGCCGCTTCAAATCGCTCCTCAAAAACACGCACCCGCGCAAGTTCCTCTGCTCCCACCAGACCCGCCTTGTGGGCCAAGGGCACCAGTCGTCGATCCGCGTTGTCCTGCCGCAAAAGCAGGCGGTGCTCCGCCCGGGAAGAGAACATCCGGTAGGGTTCCCGAGGACTGGTCAGGATCAGATCATCCACCATCACCCCGATGTAGGCCTCGTGCCGCCCCAGCACAAAGGGTGCTTCCCCTTGAATCCACTTGGCCGCGTTGGTTCCGGCGACAAGGCCCTGGGCAGCAGCCTCCTCATACCCCGAGGTGCCGTTGATCTGTCCAGCCAGGAACAAGCCCGACGTCTGGCGCAGGGCTAGGCTGGCGTCCAATTGGTGAGGCATCACAAAGTCGTACTCAACCGCATATCCGTACTGCAGAAAGCGCGCCTGCTCAAGACCGGGGATCGTGTGCACAAAGGCCTCTTGCACCCTCGCGGGCAAGCTGGTGGAAACCCCGTTCACATAGATCACGTCGGTACTGAGTCCCTCGGGCTCCACGAAGACCTGATGGCGATCCTTGTCCGCGAAACGCATGATCTTGTCCTCCACCGAGGGACAGTAGCGCGGCCCTATGCCCTCGATGCGCCCGGCCGCCATGGGTGACAGATGCACATTGTCCCGGATGATCTGGTGGGTGGCGGGGGTCGTCCAGGTCAGATGGCAGGGCACCTGGGGACAGTGAGGAAAGTCGGCGATATCTGTGCGAAAAGAAAAGGGCTGCGGCTCTGAGTCCCCTAGCTGTTCTTCCATGACACCAAAGTCCAGGCTGCGCGCATCGAGGCGCGGCGGAGTTCCGGTCTTGAGCCGCCCCAACTCCAAACCCAGGGTGGCGATGTCGGCGGCGAGCCCTTCCGCCGAGGCTTCTCCCACGCGCCCTCCCGAAGACTGTTCTTCACCCCGGTGCATACGCGCACGCAGGAAAGTCCCGGTGGTCAGAATCACCGCCGGTGCGCGCAGTTCGGTGCCGTCAGCCAAACGCACACCGCGCACTTCGGGTTGCTTTTCCCCTTCCAAGATCAAAGCCACCACAGCTCCCTCGATCAACTCGACCCCCTGGGCCGCACGCACAAGTCGGGTCGCTTCCTCACGATACAAATGACGGTCGGACTGGCAGCGGGGCGCGCGCACAGCAGCTCCTTTGCCCGTATTGAGCATGCGGAACTGAATGCCCGTTTGATCTGCGATGCGACCCTGAGCGCCACCCAGGGCATCAATTTCGCGCACCAGTTGGCCCTTACCCAAACCGCCGATAGCGGGATTGCAGCTCATCTCCCCCACGCGCTGCAGGTCAAAAGTCACCAGAGCAGCGCGCTGGCCCAGACGAGCCGCCGCCAATACCGCCTCGATGCCCGCATGGCCAGCGCCCACCACAATCACCCCAAAGTGGGCCCTGGAATCACGACGGGGTGTGGGGTGGGAGTGCATGGGAGTCCCTCAGCGGGGAAATGGCCCCCCATTGAAACCTCTTGCAAGGCCCCCGGGGAGACTGCTGACAAGATCTTCAGTAGCTCCCCAGCCCGCGGCTAGGTACCTTAGTGTCTATGGCCGCTTCCTTCGAGACCTCGCCCCAGCGAGCACTACCCCTGTGCTGGGCGCTGATCTTTTTGACGGGGCTCGCCCCGGCGTTGCCGTTCCAGGCGGAGCCGCCCGCCGAGCACGAGACCCCGGACCACCAAGACAAGGGCAAACTGGAACGCCTGCTCTCGCGGACGCGCCAGGAGGCAGCCCTGGCAGAATCCCGCGCCCGGCGCAAGGTGACGGACCTCTTGAGTTCGACCCTGAGCAACAACCCCACCGTCCACTCCAGCCTTTTTTGGGAGCAGGTGGCACACCTGGTGAATGTGGGCCCCCCTGGGATCCCGGCCCTGATCGATGCCCTCAGCCCCCCAGTGATTCAGTTTCCGCCCCTGGAGCCTGGCCTGGACGAAGCTGCCGTCGCCCGCCGCAAGACCCAGGTGCGCGAGCAGGCAATCCTGCGCGCCTCGTCCCAGAGCCTCTCCACTTACCGGGCCGATGTCGCGGCTCACGCCCTGCGCAAATTGGCCAACCCGGTCGCCACCGACGATCTGGTTCAATTGATCCAGACCGGAACGGGCACCGCGCGCATCCATGCTCTTCTGGCCCTGGAGTCCTGCCCCGAGCCCGAGCGCGCCGCTCCAGCCCTGATCGCCTTACTGGACACGACCTCCAAGCCCGCAGTCCAGCGAGCCTTGTTGATTTGCCTGGTGCGCATTGGTGGCAAGACAGCCATGGCACGGGTGCGTCACAGCCTGGATCCCAGCGACCCAACCCAAGCCACTATCGCCCTCTCTGCCCTGGCTGCAGCCGAGGTGGCTGAAGTGGCGCCCGAATTGCTGACGATTCTGCAGGGCAGCAAGGGCGGCGCTGCCATGACCGGAGTCCTGGCCTACTACCGGGCCTTTCCGGAATTGCTCGAAGACAACGATCACCTCTCGGCACTGCTCTCCATCCTGGTGGAACGCCGAGCCACCCGCAGCCAGGTCACGGCGGCCCTCGAACTACTGCTTGAGCTGCGCGTCAAGCCCCGCGCCCGCAGCCGCACCCTGGCTGAGGAACTGACCGAGTCCCGATCAAGTGGGGTGAGCGAACTAGCCCTCAAGTGGTTGGCGTCCACCGGCAACAAGCGAGCCCTGCGCATCCTGCTCAAACCCCTCGACAAGAACATCCAAGAGAGGCCGACCTACGGGGCTTTTCACAGCCGACGCGCGAACCTGCTCTATGAGGTAGGCGAGTACAAACACGCACTGGAGGGCTATGGCAAGGCAATTCTCATGTCCTACACGGGTCGCAGCGATGACGCTCACCTGGGAGCCGCGCGCTGCCACGCACGCCTGGGCAAGTTCAAGAGCGCGGCAAACTCCCTGCGCAACTCGTCCCTCAAGCGCTCCGAACTCTCGGACCTGCCCAACGACCCGGCCTTCAAGGAAATGGCCCGCAAAAAGCAGTATTGGGTTGAGACGTTCTTCCGCAAGATCGAGGAACTGCCAGAATGAGGCCGGCCCTGGGCCTCTTCACCCATCCCGATTGTCTGCTGCATGAGAGCGGCCCGGGCAACCCGGAGCGACCCGAGCGTTTGCGGGCCCTGATCGAACACCTTGAGCAAGTTGGCCTCTGGGAAGACCTTGAGGTCCTAAAGGCGGCCCCAGCCACTTCCCTCGACCTGGAAGCAGTTCATCGAAGGGACTATCTGCAGCGGGTGGAGACTCGCTTCCGAGAGGGCGCGAGTTTCGTGGACAGCGCCGATGCAAACGGCAACCACGCGACCTTCGCCGCCACCCTCCTGGCATCCGGCGCCGCCCTTGAGGCCACCGGGAAAGTACTGAGCGGGGACTTGCAACGAGCCTTCGTCATGCTGCGCCCCCCGGGTCACCACGCGGAGGTGGACCAAGCAATGGGTTTTTGTTTTAGCAACCATGTGGCCCTCGCCGCCCGTGCGGCACAAGCAGCCCATGGCCTCGAGCGCGTGGCCATCGTGGACTTCGATGTGCACCATGGGAATGGAACCCAACACATCTTCGAGGAAGATGGCAATGTGTTCTACGCCAGCCTGCACCAATGGCCCCACTACCCCGGGACCGGTGCGGCAGAAGAACGTGGCATCGGAGAGGGCGAAGACACGACCCTCAACTGCCCCCTGCCCGCGGGCAGTGGCAATCGGGAGTGGCAGGCTGCCCTGGAAGAGCGCGTGCTCCCGGCCCTCGATCGCTTCGAGCCAGAATTGCTCTTGATCTCTGCTGGCTTCGACGCCCACCAACGGGACCTGCTCTCGGAGACACGCCTTACCAGCGAGGCCTTTGGACATATGACCCGTGCCCTTGTGGATCTGGCGAATCAGCATTGCGAAGGTCGGGTGATCTCGATTCTTGAAGGGGGCTACGACCTGGTGGGCCTCTCGGAAGGGGTCCAAGCGCACCTTGAGGTGCTCGCGAGCTAGAGTTCGCATGTGAGGCCAGAGCCCTGCCCCCAAAATCCTGAAGTGACTACCCCCTGGGTCGGGGACCGCTGCCAGCAACCCCCGCTCCCTGCGCCTAGAATGGGACCACCATGGACGAACCGATTCACATGCTGCGCCGCCAGGCCACGGCACATACCCTTCTGGAAGAAAGCGCCGGGGACGACCCCCTGGCCCTCTTCCAGACCTGGGTTGCCGAGGCCCGCGAGGGCAGCAAGGAAGAGGAACCCACCGCCTGCAGCCTGGCCACCGTGCGTGAGGACGGGGGGCCTGCGGTGCGCATGGTGCTGCTCAAGGCGCTCGAGGACGGGGCCTTTGTGTTCTACACCCCCATCTCCGGTCGCAAGGGCAAGGAACTCTCCCTGCGCCCCCAGGCAGCCATGTGCTTCTATTGGAATGATCTGCACCGTCAGGTGCGCGTTGAAGGGGATGTGACCGTTGTATCCGGACCTATAGCCGACAAATACTTCGCAACTCGCCCCCGAGAGAGCCAGATCGGCGCCTGGGCCTCCCCCCAAAGCGAGGTGCTCACGGACCGCTCTGCGCTCGACGAGCGCATCAAGCAATGGACAAAGAAGTTCGAAGGGAGCGATGTCCCGCGCCCAGATGCCTGGGGCGGCTTTGCTCTGCATCCCAAGAGCATCGAATTCTGGCAAGGTCGCGCGAGCCGTTTGCACGATCGCCTGCTATACGAACGCAACGGGGACGCATGGACACGGATGCGCCTGGCGCCCTAGGAACGAGCGCGAAAAATTGCCGCCGGCTTGCGACGCATTTCCTCTAGTGCGGAAGGAAGTGCGGGAGTAGAATCGCACCTGGCAAATGAGAGTCCTGGACGAACTAGAAGCAAGAATTCGCAAACGCGGGGTACGGGTCGAAGAGCGACTTGAACTACTCAATCGACTCAGAAAGAGCGACCCGTCCCAAGGCCACGGCCAAGAGCAACTCAACCAGCGCCTCGCGGAATTCAAGACCGCCATCCAGGGGGCCGCAAGGGCCATCCAAAAGGAGATCCGATGAGTGGCGCCCCCTTCCCGGTACGGCCCACTTGCCTGGAAATTGAGAACTTCCGCGGCTTCCGAGGCGCCTGCTCACTGGACTTCGCCCAGGACCTGACCCTCCTGATGGGTGAGTGCGAGGCGGGCAAGAGCAGCATCCTCATAGCCATCGAATGGTGCCTTCTTGGAACCAGGATCGTCTCCAGCACATCGACAGGAATCGCCGAGCGCGGGGACTGGGTCCTCGCCAACACAGAGGCCACGGGAGAGACTCGCGTGACCCTGACGCTTGTGGTTGAGGGGGGCACCGGAAAGCTCACGCGCACACGAATGCTGGATGCCAAGCGGAACGCCCCCGACCAACTGGAGCTCACTCTCCCCGGAGAGCAGGTCCTGACAGGGAGCGAAGTGGAAGAGTGGCTGGAGTGGACGGGAATGCCCAACTGGGATACCTGGAAGCAGGCCTTCGCCCAGCACCAGGAGAGCGCCCGAGCGCGGATCACCGACCAGGGGGATCGTTCCTATCTGATCGCCAGCATGCTGGGACTGAGTGACTATCGCGACCTCAGCGCAATGCTCAAGAAGGTCAAACCCAAGGAACTGGAAGAGTGCGCGCAGGAAACTCTCCAGCACCTCGCCGAGGATCAGCAGCGTGCGCGCCAGGCTCCCCAGCAAGAGGTCAATGGGATTCAAGCATCATTGCAGCGCTTGAACGTTCCCGCCACCCAGGCCGGAGACGCCGAGTTGGAACTGAGGCGCAAAGCCCTGATCACCGACGCCCTGCCCGTGGGCGAGGCCATCGGGCTGTCAGCCGAGCAACTCCCCCACCAGGACTGGTCTGCGACCGAGGTCCACACCTGGGGCGCAGGCTGGCGCAGACAAGTGGATGCTCACCTGACCCCCCTGCGGCAGGAACTCGGCAACCTGGAGGGCAACATCCGTTCTCTCACTTCCTCCCACGAGGCATTGAATCCCAAGCGGGTGGCCCTGGCGGATGCCAGGCAACAACTGGAGGGCCTGCGCAGCAAACATGGATCCCCGCAAGACCTGCGAGTGCAACGCGAGACCATTGCCGAGGAGCTGAGCGCCCTGCGCGAGCAGCGGCGCGAACAAGGAGAGTTGGACAGCCTATTGCGGGAAGCCCTGGGTGTGATCAAAGCCGGTGGCAGGACTGATCAATGCCCGGTATGCACCCAGGACGCCGGAGGATTGGAACAACGCCTGCAAGAACGAGTCACCAGCGGAGGGGATGACGTGATCCAAAACCAACTGGATCAGCTCGCAAGCCGAGACAGCGCCCTCAGCAGCCAGTTGCAGCAACTGGAGCAGGCGCAGGCCACCTTCCAGGGCACCGAAGACTCTCTCGCAAGCCTTGAGAAGACCCTGCGCGGTCAGCTGCCCCCGGGCACGCAGGAGGAAGCAGGCGTGACCGAGCTACTGGCGGCCCTCTTGGCCCAGAAGGTGCGCCTGGAGAAGACAATCAATCTAGCGGACGAGAACCTGGCCGGCATGACCGGAAAGCTGGAAGTCCTCGGGCTACTGCTCAACCTGCGCGCGGCCCGGGAACGAGCCGAGCACAGGGCCGGGGATCTTTCTGCCATGCCCCAGTTCGCAACCCTCCAGGACAAAATCGATGAGGCTGCGGGATTCGCCTGCGACCTGATCGCACTTGAGGTCATGGCCAGGGAATTGGAAGAGGAGCAGTCCGCCCTGCAGATCCAAGCTGTCAACCAATCCATCAACCACTACATGGCCATCATCAGCCCTGGTTTTGAACGGGTTGTGTCGGTGCACCAAAAACACACGGCCACCAAGCTCATCTACCAGCTGGTGGACAACGCAGGCGAAAATCTCACGGGCACGCTGAACCAGGGAGCGCTCAACTCCCTCTCCCTGGCGACCTTCTTCGCCGGTGCCCAGTTCCGTGTCAAGCAGGGCCTGCCCGAGTTCTTGATTCTGGATGATCCGGTACAAAGCCTGGATCGGGCACACCAGGAGGGCCTGGCCCGAGCAGCGAAGGAATTCAGCAAGCTGGCACCGGTCATCGTCGCCTGTCTCCCCTCACACTTCACCAGGGAACTGGAACGGCTCAGAAGCACAGACGACAAGCTCTACAAGGTCCACGGCTCCGATCCCATCCAATTCGAGGAACTCTGACCATGCAGCACGAGACCCACCAAAAACTTGGGGAGATCCGCGCCAGCGTAGGAATGGAGTACGGAAAGATCCTGCAGAAGATGCTGGCGATTTCCTTGCTCGAAACCAAAGTCGAGAGCCTGGTGGAACGCAGCGTCCAAGGCATCGACTTGGAAATGGTGATTGGTGGAGAGACCTGCGCCTTCGAGGTCAAGACCTCCGAGGGCGACACGATCAAACTGAGCAGAAAAGACATTGAGGGCCTGGACCGGCAGGTGGAAGCAGGCAACCGGGCCTACATCGTGGTGCTGACCAACGGCCCCCTCGACGAATTGATCTTCGCCCGCTACCACCCAGGGGAAATCCCGGTGGGCAAGGAACTCAGTTCTTTTTTCTTTCGCGCATACCAGGAGCCAGCGCTTCAACAACGGATCAAGTCCACCTTCCCGGTTGTTGTGGACAAGTACGCCCAAACAGCCGTCGAAGGACGCCAAGGGGGGCTCGACAAGATCCTCGAACAATATGGCGAGTGGGGCCGCGCCTAGGGACAGCTAGAGCGCTTCGGTATACAGCCCACCATTCTCCTTGGCCAGCAAGCGCAAGAAACGGGACTTGCGGCCCACGGAGACGCAGTGGATGACCACCTTGCGGGTGCGGTTCAGGCGCTCGATGCGGGCTCGAATTTCCTGGGTATCGATCACCACGCCATTGGAGGGCTGGCCGTCGGTGAGCAGAAAAACCGTATCCACTCGGGGATCGTCAAAAGCAAACATCAATCCGGCCCAGACATTGGTGCCGCCCCCCATGGGAGCCCGACCCACATGCTTGAGTGCACGCTTCAGATTTTTTTCATCGAGGCGCACGAGACCATCCTCCCAAGGAAAGATGCGCGATCCGAAGAAAGCCAGGTTGAAAAGGGTTTTGTCCGAGAGACTCGGCAGCACACTCAAGATCTGATCCCGGGCTACCTCGAAACGAGTTGAGGCCTCGGGCTTCTTGCGCTCTGGGCCCTTCGGCAACATGGCCCGGCCGTTCATGGAACCCGAGCGGTCCACCACAAAGACCACGCGCTCGCTGAGCACCTGGAGCCCGTAGAAGGTGCCACGGGTCGTGCTCTTCTTCTTGCGTTTTTGCCGAGCGATTTCCGCCGTACGGGTCGCCGTGGCCTTGGGTTGCTGGAAATTCTCCCCCTCTCCATGCCACCAGGCGCGCCAACGGGCGCTGCGCGGGCCATGGTCTACCCCGGTCAAAAGCCTGAGGGCCAGGTGCATGTCCCGGGCAATGCGCGGAGTCTCGCCGTCTATGCGTTCGATCAGAAGGGGTACCGCACGCAGCCGATGCAGTAAGCCCACCTGCTCTACTACCTCCACCCGCACACGCCAGTCCTCGTCGTCCAACATCTCCAGCAATCGATCGATGGCCCCCTCCGTACGGATTTCCAGCAGAGCCACTGCAGCCCCCATGCGAATGGCGGGGTGCTTGCTGCGCGAATACTCCAGCACATCCTCAAGCCAATAGGGGTCTCCGTCGGTCAAGCGGGTGACAGCGATGAGCGCCTCGCGAAGGACCGCCGCGGGGCCGCTGCGCACCAGGGGCTCGATTTCACGCACAAAATGGGAGTAGCCGCTCTTGCCGAGAATCTCCACCGCCTTGGCGGCCAGGACTTCATCCTCGGAACGAATCATGCCTGCAATCAGTGCGCAAGCGCCCCGATCCTGCCAGCCACTGAGCACATCGAGCAGCAGGAAGCGCCAGGCGCTGCTGAACTCAGGATCCTTGAGATAGCCCGAATACAGACGCAGGATCTTGGACCCGCGCAGCTTCTGCAGGGCTCGACGAATCGCCGTGGTGTTGCGGCCATTGGGGGTTGCGTACTCCAACACCGCCTCAGCGGAAGCCAGGTCCGCGCGCTCGGCATAGACAGGCAAGAGGGCACGCACCGCAGTGCTACGCGCCTCTCGATCCTGCGCACGGGCCACAATCTTGTCCAATTCAGCGGCCGCGTTGGCACCCAGGCGCGCCAAGGACGCGGTGGCCGCCACTCTGTTGATGCTGCGCCTATGGCGCAGGGCCGCATCAAGCAGAAACTTACGCGAGTTCTTTTGATTGGGCGTGCCCTCAAAAGCCCCAAAAGCCCGGTAAGCCGCCGTCAGAGGCCAACGATCGCTGAGAAAAGTCACCGTCTGCTTGAGGGCCTTGAAGGCCCCCGGATCCCCAGACCCGGCGATAGCCGCAAAGACTTCCTGGTCCACGGCATCCTTTTCCTGTGAGACGCGACGCAAGAGGCCACGCACATCAACGCCCGTGCTCGGGCTCTGAGCGAAGATCGAGGCCGGGGGACCAGGAGCACATCGAAGCGCCAGCGCATGACTGCACGGCAATCCTGGAACCAGGGCCAGCAAGAGGAGGAACACAAGTTTCATCAGGTCCGCTGCGAGGATACCTGATCCGGACCTTGATTGTCAGGTGCCCGTGGCCCTGTTCGGTCCAGCAACAGAACGCTTGCTATCGTTCGTTCAACAGGGGCAGAGAAGGTTGGTCCTCTTTTGATATGGAGCAGGCACGCTCCTGAGGCCCCCTGATCCCCTATTGACCGGGGACCTGAACATTCGCCTAGCATGGATGAGAAGCGGGAGTCCCCTGATTTGGTGTCACCGTGAAGAGCGATTCAAGTTGACCCCTGCGAGCCAGTCCCGTTGCCCACCCACGCAACCCCACGTCTCTCCCACGAAAAGCGGCTTCGCAGCATGCCTTGTCGCGCTGATCTCTCTTCGCTCACCCAGTCAGCCGCACCAGACTGACCCAACACCCTTGACTTCCCTCAGGGCAAGTCCAGCTGAACCCGTCTCGTGCGCCGCCAAGGGGCGCCAGAGGTAGAGCAGTCTCCCACGAGCCGAACGCTGTCCAACCCGGGATGAGGCACCCAGATGTGTTCGGCGCTGCCGATGCTCGTGAGGACAGTCTCATGAATCAGCCGCCCTCCGCCTCCGGTGGAACCGTGGGAAGACCACATCCCGCTGCCAGCGGAGGCCTGAAACAAACGCAGATCATCCAGAGCCCGGCCCATGACCCCCAGCAACTGGCCGTCGGGAGGAAACGCTGCAGGCTGAATCCAGAGGATCGGCTGCGCGCAGTCTCCCTCGCGGGTCACCGGTTCGCCGTTGATGCCGCTGCCCACGAGGTGATAGTAAGTGTTCTCGTCTCTCTGCACTTCGCCTCGCAAGAACCCGGTAATCAAGCGAAGATGCAATCGGTGCTGCGTTGCATGGGACAAGGAACTGCCACCAAAGGGGAAATCCAGAGAACCGTTGTGAGCGCCCCCCTCGATCAATGCCCAGACCCTTCGTCGCGCGCTCTGGGCTTCGGTGTAGTACCGCCGGGCATTGCTGCTGAATGGAGCCAAGGTATCCTCGCTGGAACCGATCGAGAGAAGACTCCCCTGGAACTGCCCCACCGTTGATTGCGCGAACCAATTGCCTTCGGTGGAAGCAATCGTCTGCACACGCGGCTCCCAAGCCAGCAGATCAAAGATCGCGGCCGCACCATTGGAGTGACCCACCGCAGACCAGGGTCCGGGCAAGAGCATGCCTTCCAGGAAATGCCCCGAGATCAGGTTGCGCTCATCGCACCAGTGCATCAGAGCATGGGCGTCATGGGCCTCAGCGATGATGCTCTGGAAGATACCTGTCTGGGTGCTGACCGCCGCTACCACAAAACCATAGCTGGCGATATGTGTGATCAACTCGTCGTAGAAGGAAGGGGGAGCGAAGTAACCGTGTAGAAATGAACTGAAAGGATAGGGCCCGCCTGCCTGATCCGGCGGCGTGTTGTTGCCCGAACTCAAGGCCGGGTAGTAGATGTCCGCAGTGACCGTGATGGCCGAAGCCAGAGAATGTTGGAAGCTGACCGAGCGCATACCCACCGGATAAGGCCCCATGTCCTCGGGGACCTGTGCACAAAGAGGTGCCCCAAACAAACAAGCAATCAGCCCCAAGGAGGACATTCGATTCGGGAGGATCATCTCCACCGACTATACGCTGCGAAGCGCAAACAAGAGCCATGGCCCCTGGAGACGAGTCCTAAAAACCCATATTCAGACACAGAACCGGGGCCATGCGCGCTCCCGGCGCTGCGCTGCTCCCTGGAGCCGAGGCCCCCCCTGCCCGTACCCTCTGCAACCCATGGAACTGGAAAATCTGGCACGCCTCTTCGTGCCCTGCCCTGGGGGCACAGAGCAACAGCGCAGGGAACAACGGGCACGCCTTCTACGCGCGTCCCTTGCCCCCGTCACCGACGACCCCGGTGCCTGGCCCGACGACTGGATCGTGCTAGCGGATCGAGGGCCTGAAAATGATGGTGAAGCCAAGGCCTGGTTGGCAAGCAATGTGGCCGGTGCGTTGGTCCCCGCCGGCCAAGCGCTCTGGTCGCAGGGCCCTCCGGCGGTTGTGGTCTTTGACCAATCCCCGACCCTTGCTGAACTGGAGAGTCTGGTGGGACACGCGGGAGCCGTGGTCCTGCCCCAAGTGGATGAAGACCTGCTCTTGGCCAGCGCAGGAGTACAGGAGGAAATGGTCATGCTCATGAGGGGTCTGGATCTAGCCGAGGGCATGCGTTTGGGAGCCTGCGGGGCACTTGCTCCCGAAGCGTGGTTGGCTCCCAGTCAATTCGTCGAGTGGGCGCTCTCCACGGAAGAGGACCCCGACGGGGCTGTGCGCCGAGGGCGACACTTGCAACGATTGCTTGAAGGCACTCTAGAAAGCACCGCACGACGCAATCAATGGAATGAGGACCAACGCACAGCAGCGCTGGCATTTGCCGCTGGCCGCAATAGGCTGGCCAGCGCCCCACCGGTGGACATCCGCGACAGCACCGCCCTGTCTGAGCTGGCAGAACGCTTCACCGAGTTGCTGCTGGCATGAACGTTCGGCTCACTTTTTCTGGGTCGCATCCCATGCGGCCCAGGAGAGAGCAAGATGCTCCCGCGCCGGAAGCTTGATGCCGAAAGCCTGCAGGCCCACGGGCCCAACCCAGCCAAGGCGGTCAAGGCTGCTGAGCAAACCATCCAGGTCAAAGTCCCCACGGCCCAAGGGTTGAATCAAAGTATCCCACCCCTCTCCATCGGAGTCCGCTCCGTTCACGGTCACGCTCAACAGATATGGCAGGGCACGCTGGAGCAGAGGGCCAGGATCACTCGTCTCGTGGCCTGCCAGGAAGTGAGATAAGTTGAAGCAGACCCCCAGGCGCGGATGCTTGAAGCGCTCGCACAGCACGAGTGCATCTTCGGTGGTGGAAATCCAAAAGCCCTTATGGGGATAAAGAGCCACCTCCACGCCCGTGTCCTGCGCAAGTTGGAGAACGGGCGTGAGCAGCGTCTGGACCGCATGCTCAGCATCAAATGCGTCGTCCTCTGCCTTCGGGTGCTCAAGGGCCAGCCAGATCATCCCTGGTCCACCGGCCAATGAGCCCATGGCCTTGAGCAATTGGCGCATCCTTGGGGAGTCACCCTCATCCAAACGCAGAACGCAATAAATGCTCCAAAGATCCGCAGCCTCTTGCTCGCAGACCCTACGCACTTCCGGCGCACGCCAGATGCCCCAACCGATACCGTCAAAGCCCATCTCGCAGGCCAGAGCTGCTTGTTCCTTGGGAGTTCCCGACCCCGTGCCCGTGTTCATGGCAAAGAAAGGCCGCTCCATATGCCTGGCAGACTCCAGGGAGTCGTCAGGCAGGAGAGGCCGCCAGCCCTCAACCACCCAGGCGCCCATGGAGTCCGCGCCCAGAACCAGTTCCCCCGGGAGACCTGCTGTTGGTACTGGTACTGCAGAATCCGCGAAGCGTCCCAGCACAGAAAAAAACGCGGGGCGAGGCAGGGGCCCTGCAAGGACGGTCCCTTCTGGCCCCGCACGCAACTCAAGCAGGGGGCCGGGCAAGTCAGGGAGCGACCCCTTGCTTAGACCTGTGCCAGAAAAAAAGAGCTCTCGACTCACAGGCAGATTGCCCAGATGGAGCACGCTGCCCAAGAAAGGCAACAGTCCCATCTCGTCCCTGCGCACAAGCGCTCGCAAGAAGCCACGCGCCACCTCCCTTGGCTGATGACGGACTCCAGTCTCAAGCGCGCGCTCAAAGACCAGAGCATGCTGCCAAGGAAGTTCTTCAAAAGATGCCACAAAACGCATCCCATGGGCGGCCATCTCGCGCACCACCTGAGCCCTGTCCATGCGGTGCAGGGCTTTGATTGGGACCTCGGCATCCTCCCCTCGGAACTCGACCAGCACCATACGACCGTCTGGTTTAAGCGCTTCACGCAAGTGCCGCATCACCCTCACTGGATGGGAGAGCTCATGGTACACATCAACCATCAAGATCATGTCAAGCTCACCCACTGGGAGATTTGGATCCTCAATGGTTGCCTGTACGGAGATTGTGTTATCGATGCCTGCCTCGGCCAGACGCAGCCCAAGCAAGCGCAGCATTTCCGCTTGCAGATCCACAGCGAAGACCTTTCCCGTGGAACCAACCGCCATTGCCATGGGCAGGGTGTGATATCCGTTGCCACACCCAAAGTCGCAAACCGACTGCCCCGGCTGGATGTTCAGCCAACGCTGCAGGACCGAGGCACTCTCTTCCTGTTCGCGGCGTTCACGCACAAGCCAATTCGCACCGGAGGAATGCATGGTGCGTGCAATGGTGCGACCCAGGAACTGCTCGCGGCCCTCGGGAGTCGCCTCAGGGTCCTGTGCCAGCGACAAGCCCCCCGACGACGCAAGGGCCAGCAGCGCAATCAGGAATCGAAGGGCAGGGTTCTGAAGGGTCTTCATCACCACCATCCTAATGCGCAAGCTCCCAAAACCCCTAGAGCATCGCTTCCAACTCGACAATCAGGGCCAGGGTCCCGTCGATTTGAAAATACTCCAACAGCAGATCATGGACTCCGGGAGACAGTTCCAGGACAACCTCACCGGTTCGCGTGGCATGCCAGGTCCAGTCTTCATAGGCGGGCCTGCCATCGACCAGCACCCGCACCCCATCGTCTGAGGTCACGCGCAGCAGGTGCTTGCCCCCCTGGGTCTCCACCCGTGCATGAGCGATCAGGCCAAAGTGATCGAGGCCTACGGCGGTCCGGGTTGCTGTGCCTTTGACTGTCTCCACAGCGTTCCCATAGGGGCTGACGAGCCCCAAACAAGTCGCTAGAGCCAGGGGCGTTTCCGCCAGTGCCCGCCAATCCTCCAGCCTGCCTCGGGGATCACTCTCCGCTTCTGACCAGGAAAACCAGCGACAGTCAAAGCTCGCGTCGGCCAGCAAGCCCCCGGGGCGGCGTTGCTCGGGACGCTCTTCGCCGCTGGGGAAGTCCCAAGGACCGAAGGAACCCATCACAATCGACTCGAGGCCCCCGTGTTCCACTCCGCGCTCCTCGGCAATGATCACCTGGGAGCCCAGCAGAGTCGGCGTCTGCATCTTGAGCACCCGCCGCAACAATTCCGGCCGGCGTCCATCGTGAGGAATCAGCGAGGTCTCGCTCAAACTGCCCCGGGGCAGTTCTCCATCAGTACCCTGCAGCCAGGCACGGACTGTAGCCTGATTGAGGGTTTCGTCCAAGGCCGCGCTGACCTGCTCCAAATCCAAGTCCTCGCCATCCCCCTCAAAGTCGTTGTTTGCAAACACGATGCCACTGCTCTTTCGCAGCAGCAGGTCCTGGTCGTTCGACTTGAAACGATTGAGCCCAATCCAATGATCCCTGGAAGAGGTGTCGCGCTGCTCACCCAGAGGCCCGTCCATCATCTTCGGATCCTCTTCCCAAGACAGCTTGAGAGCCAGATCATTGCGAGCCAGGTCATTGTCCGCAACGACGCAGTCCTGACCCTGTTCAATGCTGATCCCAACGCCTCGGGTGTCGTGAATCTCATTGCCAACCACTGCCAGGGATGAACTGTAGTCTCCCCAGATCCCATACTGGTGGCTACCAGAGAGCCGGCTCTGGACGATCAGATTTCCCGTACAGAAATTCTCTTCAAAGCAATTGAGCACCGCGTGACGCAGATCGTTGCCCCAAAACACATTGTTGTCGCAGCCCTTGGCGATCTCGCCCCGGTCTCGCGCCAGACCACGGGTCAAGTCATGCCCCCCATGAAGAAAGACCCCTGCGCCCCCGTGGGTCGCCGAGTTGAAGGCCACAACATTTTCGCATGAGGATTCAGAGAACAGGATCCCTGCAGAGTACTGCCCACGCCAATAGGTTCCATGACTGTGACCGCGTACGCAGAAATCAAACAAGTTGCGAGTGATGGTGTTCTGGCTGGAGCGCCAAAGGCCTAGCCCCCAGCCCGACATGAAACTAAAATCGTTGTCGTAGACCCTGGCTCCTTCGACGCCGCTGAACAGGATTCCATTCTGACCATGCCGCCCACGACAACGTCGGATAATGGCCTGAGTTGCGCGAGTCAAGCTGATCGCGGCCCCATATTGTTGCTGCCACTGGCCCTCGTCGTTCTCGAAGGGACGGAGCCAATCCGCCGTATCCTCCGCCACGGAACTGGAAAGCAAACGCATGCCGTACCAACCGTCAAAGCTGAGATCTTCGAGCACGACTCCAGATGAATCCTCCACCAGGATGCAGGTCTTCCATCCCCCCAGGGAACCACCTTTGATGGTCACATCACGGCAGTTGCGCACCAGGATGCCGATGCCCGTGAGGGTATCCAGATCCTCGCCCAGCGCCGCTCCGCGCAACTCGGCCCCGGCCAGATCAAACTCCACTCCGCTCTGATTCTCAATCAACAGGCAAGGCTGCCCCTCGGAGGAGGGGACCAGATGCGAGCCCGGGGTCAAGCGCGTACCCCCCTGCAGCGCGTGAGGCCCGACGGGCGTCCAATCGATGACCGGAATCGGAAGGGGCGGCGCATCCTTGGTTCCCGCGCAGGCACCGAGCAGGAGCAGGATTCCCGGGCAAAAGGCCCGGGAAAGTGAAGAATTGGATTTGAGACGATCGATCGACATGCAGAATCAGGGCTGTGTTGGGGGCACGAGGTGCAACCCCGCCCCGAACCTCTTTTCGGCCCCAGAGAATAGGAATCCATGGACCCCTGCAAGAGGACTCCGGGACGAACCAGTCCGGCGCAAGCAGGACTCTTCACAAGGCCTCCAAGGGAGGGCCCCCGGGGCCTATCCTATTCGCCCCGGGTCCCCGAACGGACCCGCCCAGCCCCCATGACTTCTGACCCTTCTTCTCCCAACCACTCCCTCCAAGCCCCCACCCCCAGTGGCATCGTCCTGACTCCGCGGGTCCCGATCTGCCAGAGCGATCTGCCCCTGGACTGGTACCAGGAGGAGTTCAAGCCCTACGCCGAGGAATACCAGGCCCTGCCCGACCGCACCCCGGAGACCGTGCTGCCCTGGCTCGACTCCTATGTAGAGCCGGCCCTCGATCACTTCGGCGACTCGCTCCTGCTGCTGGCGCACTACTACATGGGCGGCGAAATCGTGAAACTCGTGGAGCGCTACGGAGGCGGTGTTTCCGACAGCTATGTACTCGCCCTGCAAGCACGCCAAAACCCCGAGAAGAAGGTCATCGTAGAGTCCGCCGTGCACTTCATGGCAGAAACCGTTGCACTGTTGGCCCGAGACGACCAAAAGGTGTTCATCACCAATCCCAAGGCGGGTTGCACCATGGAAATGCTGGCCAAGGACCACATGGTCCTGCCTGCCGTAGACCAGTTGCAGGAACGCTATGGGGAAGACCTCATGGTGATCGCCTACATGAACACCGCCGGCCGGATCAAGGCGATTGCAGGCGCCACTGGAGGCGCGGTCTGCACCTCATCCAACGCCCACAAGGTGGTGGCCTGGGCCCGCAAGCAGAACAAGAAGATCCTGTTTGTTCCAGACCAACACCTGGGTCGCAACACGGCCTGGAAACTGGGCATGGACCTGAACAAGTTGGTGACCCTTCCGGATCCCAAGTCCAGGGGGGCAGCTTGGACCCTTGAAGAGGTAGGCCTTGAATCCCTCGACCAGGCAGAGATGTTGCTGTGGGGCTCTGCCTGCGGGGTGCACACAATCTTCAACGCCGAACAAGTCCGCTGGTGGCAGGAAAGGGGCTGGCAGACTCTGGTGCACCCCGAGTCCCCGCTGGAAGTCGTCCAGGCAGCGGATGGTGTAGGCAGCACCAAGTTCCTGTGGAACGCAGTGATGGAGGCTCCCAAGGGTGCCAAGATCGCCATCGGCACCGAAGGCCACTTTGTCCGTAATGCCAGGGCGGAAGCCGCCAGGCGCGGAGTCGAGGTGCAACACCTTGCGGAAATCTCCGAGCCGGGGTTCAGCCATGCGGGCTGCGGCTGCGCCACCATGAGCCGCAATGACCCACCCCATCTGGCGGGGCTGTTGGATCTCCTGAGACGGGGAGAAGCCCCGGATCTCTGCGCAGTGCTCGCGGGAGATGTAGTGGACGAGGTGACCGGTTTCCGAGACCGCATGGATGCGGCTGAACGGGATCAGTTGACCCGGGACGCGCGGCTCTCGTTGGAGCGCATGATTGAGATCACCGAGAGTTGATCAAACTCACTTGGGCAGGCTCAGTTAGGCCCGCTCCACTTCCCAAACATCCGTGCCAAAGAAGTCCCAGGGCAGACGGCCTTCGTCGCAGTGCTCATCCACTGAGAACTGCACATCCACAAAGTAGATTATCTGACTGGAATTCGCCCTGCGCAGGTTCTTGGCCCCGTGGGCAACTCCGGGGGGAATACGCACCAAGAACGAATTGCCATCCCCTAGCACCTTGCGCTGCACCACACCTTCAGAAGGCGAGCCCTTGCGTACATCCCCCACCACAAGCAGGATCTTGTCACCGGGAGGCACAAACCACACGTCAGTTTGACGCTTGTGCAAGTGAAAGGCCTTGATCGCCAACGGATCCATAACCGAGTAATTGATCTGGCGCGCGCAAAAACCATCCACCAGTTGATGCAGCCCCTCATCCAAACGACCGAGCTCGGTCATGGAACCCCCATCGTCGTTGAAGCGACGCAATTGAATGATCTCAAGACCATCGATTTGAGGGGTGCCGGAGTAATCCTGAACGCCGTACTGGGTAGCGGCCTTGTCGCTGAATTCGGTCATGGGGAAAGTTGGAGGTCGTCGGGGATCGGGTATCTTGCCACGCACCCCGCCCCTCCACCATCGGCAGTGAAAGCGCCAAGCCTAAGTCCCGATTGCGCTTCTTGGACCAAGCAAGGGTCTCGCAGTACACTTTGCGGCCCATGAGCCCCACCCGACATGACCAGCGCGCTCGCTGTCCGGCCTCCTCCCCTGAACTCATTCACCGTCCGGTCACCGAGATTCGGCACCTGGATCAACTCTTGCTGGAGAGCTTTCCGAGTTTTGGGGGCGCCTACCTCAGACGTGTGTACCAACTTCTGGAGGAGGCCATCGGCAAGGGCGTGCCCATGACCCTGGCAATCAGCGGCCCCGTCACCGCCAGCGGCCAGCACCTGGCCTGGCTCAACCCCCTACTGGACACGGGCTGGTTCTGCCTGCTGTCCACCACCGATGCGGTCTGCTATCACGATGGCCACAGGGGCCTCGACTCTGCCGGCGAACACCCCTTTCATCAGGTTCCAATATTTGGAGACGACGGAGCCCTGCGAGATGAGCGCACGATTCGCATCGCCGATATTGGCTTCGATGAGAATGTGCTGCTCGACCAGGACCAGATGATCTCCCGGGTCTTGATGCAGCCAGAATTTCAACGGCGCATGACCGGAACGGAAATGCGCTCTCTCCTAGGAGCCGCCTTTGCCGAGCAGGAACTCCGCAACAAGGCACCCGAGGGGCTCTTGGCGCTCTGCAACCGAAAGGCTCTGCCGATTCTTGTGGGTGCGCCTGGCGATGGTTCCGTGTTCTTGAACTCCATGAAACTCTGGGCCCTCGCGCAACAAGGGCACATCGAATACAAGTTCGAGTTGGACTTGCACGAAGAGGTGCTGGAATCCTGCGCCTACCACTGGTGGGGTTCAAACAAGACCGAGACCAAGGGCCTTGGCACTCTGGTCCTCGGAGGCGGCGTGCCCAAGAACTTCAATCTGCAGCCAGAGCCCGCCCTGAGCCAGATTCTGGGGTTCGAGGAGGTGAGCGGATACCTCTATGACATCCAAATCACCAGCGCGCCAGTGACTGACGGCTCGCTTTCCTCCTGCCCTCCGGCCGAAGCGGTCACCTGGGGCAAAGTGGACAAGGAACTCTATACAGCGACCACCGAGTCCCTGCAGGCGGATTATTCCATGGTCATGCCAATTATCGCCAAAGCTCTCTTGGACAAGCGTGCACGTTTGGAAGCGCTGCAGGAAGAACTGGGCGCAGAAGAACTCGCCCAGCGCCACCCCGAGGCTCCAGGATTTCTACGCAACCGAGATGGCTACCGACTGATGGATCAGCGGGCAGAACTGCTAGAAGACCTGCAACAGGAATTGAAACTCCGAAGCGCGGGCCTGCTCAAGGAGCTCATGTGATGAACGGCACCGCAAAAGCGCCACGTATCAGCGGCTTCGATCTGGCCCGAGGCCTCGCCATCCTGGGCATGGTGCTGGTCAACTACGATGTGGTTCTGGCCTATGGACACAAGGAGCCGGCCCTGATGCGCACTATCGTGGACGCCTGCACGGGACGCGCATCGGCCCTCTTTGTGACCCTGGCGGGAATTGGCATCATCTTGCTGGGCAAGCGCGAGGTGCTGTTCAAGCGCGCCCTGTTTCTTCTGATAGTGGGCTATGCCTGGCAGATGCTCTGGAGCGGGGACATCCTGCACTACTACGCATTCTATGTGGCCATCGGCGCGCTGTGCCTGTCCTTGAGCCCCCTTGCCCTGGGCCTGTTGGCCATCGCCAGCACTGCAGGATTCCTGTTGTTGATGGAGTACTTCAACTACGGAGCGGGATGGAATTGGATGGCGCTGGAGTACCCCCCCTTCTGGACCCTAAAGGGACAACTGCGCAACTTGTTCTTCAATGGATTCCATCCTCTGTTTCCTTGGCTTGCGTTCCTCTTCAGTGGCATGGTCCTTGGCAAGTGCCAAATTGGCCTGCCCCGGATAAGACGCATGGCTTTGGCGGGTTCGGTGCTTGTCTTTGTCGCAGTACATTTCCTTTCCGCTCACTTTGCCTCCTTGGAGGACACCAGGGGAATCATGTATCAGATGACCGAGTGGTACAGGGCGCCAGAAGCACTCTATGGCCTGTCTTCCATGCCTCCTGGACCGTTCTATGTACTCTCCGCAGGAGCCAGCGCGGTTTTCGTGATCTGCCTCTGCCTGGAAATCAGCGCCACGGAATTTGGGCAACGCTGCGCAACGCCGCTGATCGCCACGGGACAGATGGCCTTCACCCTCTACCTGGCCCATGTACTGGTGCTCTACTTCCTGCTCGCACCCATGTTGAGAGCATGCAGGGAAGAACACGACCTCGATCAAGCAGGAGTCATGACCGTGGTCTTCAGCGGTGCCATGATCTTCAACCTTGTAGCAGTTCTCGGATCTTGGCTCTGGAAGCAGCGCCTGGGCCGCGGACCAATAGAAACCCTCATGCGCCGGTTGACCGGGTAGCATGCCCTGAGACCTATCGTTTGACCATGAAGCTCAAGTCCCTGCCAATCCTCGCCACCCTCCTACTGCTTGGTCTCGGGCAAGCGCTTGAGTCCCAACCCAAACCCCGTTGGTGGAAGGGGAACACCCATACACACACTCTTTGGAGCGACGGAAACGCGCTTCCGGATCTGGCGGTGGCCTGGTACAAGGACCGTGGCTACCACTTCCTGGCCCTGACCGACCACAACATCCTGCAAGACGGCGAAACCTGGTTCCCGGTGGCCACCGCTGGTGGAGCGAGGCTGCAGCCCGAACAGGTCGAAATGGTGCTCAAGGCCAAGGACCCAATCCTGGAAACGCGCACCCGCGAAGGCCAACCCGAAGCGCGCCTCAACCGCCACGACGAGTTGGTACAACGCTTCTCCCAGCCTGGTGAATTCCTGCTGATCCCCGGCGAAGAAATCACCTCCAACTGGCGCTCACCTGGCCCGGAAGGTCGTGGCCATCCAGTGCACATAAATGCCATTGGCCTTGAGGAATTCATCCCTCCGGCCCGTGGAAGTTCGGTAGTTGATGTGTTGAACCAGGTGTTCGATGGCATCGCCGCCCAGCAAGAAGACCAGGAAAGTCCGGTGCTGGGGCACCTGAATCACCCCAATTTTGGTTGGGGGGTCAACTGGGAGGACATGGCCCAGATTCGGAAGGGTGTCTTCTTCGAGGTCTACAACGGACACACGGGCACCGCGGACGCGGGAAATGCTCTACACCTGAGCACAGACGAAATGTGGGACCGGGCCAACATCCGGCGCTTGACAGAACTCAAGCTGCCCCTCCTGCTTGGGGTCTCAACCGACGACACCCACCACTACCACGGAGGCAAGGTCGCGGGACCGGGGCGCGGCTGGATCGTGGTGCGCGCAGAGACCCTTACTATGAAAGCGCTTGCCAAGGCCATGCGCGCAGGAGATTTCTATTCCACATCTGGGGTGGAGATCAGCGACATTTCAGTCAGCGCAAGCAGCTACCAGGTGCAAGCCAAAGCCCGCCCCGGAGAGACACTGACCATCGAGTTCTTGGGTGCTCGCAAGAGTCAGGGGGAACAGGTTCCCCAACCCCAAGTCCTGGCCACAAGCCAAGCTGAACAGGCAACCTACGAATTCCAGGGCGACGAGTTGTTCGTGCGTACGCGGATCACGTCCAGCCTCGCCCACTCCGCGCCAAAGGTCAAAGGCGAACTCCAGCGGGCCTGGACGCAGCCGATTCAGCCAGGGAAATAACGAGTCCCCATCACCCCCGAGGGCTCACCAAAAGAGGCCCTTGCCCGGATCGAGCTTTCCTGGATCAAGGGTCTTGCCCAGAATCCCGTGCAAGATGCCCAGACCCTTGGCGACAACCGCGCGCCCCTTTCCCCGGGGCAGGGCACAAAGCCAGACCAGAGGCAACACCGCAACGTCCCAGAGCCAGAACCCAGCCCAGCCAACAAAGCCACCATGGGTACGCAGGAAACGCACGGACCCAAGCCCCATCAGGTACTTGCGCCGGGGGTTGTAGCCTCCGCCGGTTGCGCTCGACGCCCGGTGCACCGCACGGGCGGCCCCCACCAAACAGTTTTCCCAGCCCCCCGCCACCGCGCGCAGGCCCAGGTCCACATCTTCGGTATAGGCAAAATACCCCTCATCGAACAACCCAATCTGCTCCAGGCACTCACGCCGCGCGAGCAACGTGCAACCTGGGACATAGTCCACCTGGCGGGTCTGCTGCCAGGCGGGCCCGTCGGGTTCCCCTTGTCCCAGAAGCTTCGAAAGGTTCGGATGAAAGCCCACTCGTCCCCCCGCCGCCCAAAGACGCGCGGGCTCTCCGGGCACAACGATCCGCGGCCCCAAGAACCCAACGGATCCCCGGTCCGACCCTGTATTGACCAGTTGCTGAACGCAATCGGGATCCAACAAAGCATCGTTGTTGAGGAACAGCACAAAGCGCGCCCCCTGCTCCAGGGCCTGGCGTGCTCCCTGATTCGCGGCAACCCCATAGCCCAGGTTGCTCGGGTTGACCAGAACCTGCAGGTCACCAAAGCGCGCTTGTACGAGTTCGAGTGATCCGTCCTGGGATCCATTGTCAATGAAGAGCGTGCGCTGGGCAGGAACGCCTGCCTCAAAGAGCGCCTGCAGACAATCCAGGTTTGCCGGCCCACCGTTCCAATTGACCACAACGGCAAATACCTCTTCAAGGCTCGCGCTCATTCGACGCCCTCGCCCTCGGGAGAATCCTGCGCTGACTCCACCAGCGAGCGCACGCGGCCCGCGGCGAGGATCGTCTCGATCTTTGCACCGACCTTCGCATCGCTCGCGGCGCGCAAGGCCTGGCCCTTTGAATCACGGGTGATGGAATATCCTCGATCCAAGACCGCCAGGGGCGAGAGAGCCTTGAGCCCGCGAGTAACGAGTTCCAAGCGCTGCTGGCGACCCTCCAGATTCTGAGCCAGCGCACCGGAAAGGCGGGGGCCAAGGGTTTCGATGCGCGAACGTCCCTGTTCCAGCTTCAGAGCAGGATCACAACCGATCAGGCGGTTGGCCAAAGCCGCCAACAGCGCGCCACTGGCCTGGATGGAGCGTCCAGCGCCGTGAATCAGCTTGCTCTCCAGACTCTGCAGGCGATCCCTGGGCCCCACCAGTAGATTGTGCGCATCCCGCAACACGGGCCGACTCGCCAGATGCGCAAGAGCCTGGACACGCTCCTCCAGGACCCTCTCAAAAGCGCGGGAAAGATGTTCATCCCCACGCTCGAGAGCCTCAAGAAACGCAGCCCGCTCAGGCACTGCCACCTGCGCTGCATCCGTGGGGGTGTGGGCCCGGTGGTCCGCCACCAGATCAATCAAAGTCATGTCACTTTGGTGCCCCACTCCACTGATCACGGGCACGGGGCAACGAAAAACAGCCTCTGCCACGGCCAGCTCGTTGAAAGTCCAGAGGTCTTCCAGGGAACCGCCCCCGCGAATCACGCAGATCAGATCCACGCCACTGGCGGCCAGACGATCAATGGCTCGGGCCACCAAGTCTGCACTGCCCTTGCCCTGCACTCGGGCATGGGCCAGTCGCAGAGGGAACAAGGGCCAACGCTGGGCATGGGTCTTTTGAAAGTCCTGCCAGCCCGCCGTGTCCCGGCTGGTGACCACCCCGATCATGCGCGGCAGGCGAGGCAGTGGGCGCTTGCGATCAAACCAGCCTTTGGCTTGCAGTTCTTCCTTTAGTTTTTCTAACCTTGCCAAGAGAGCCCCCAGGCCCTGGCGCTCTACTCGATCAACTATCAGGCTGTATTTGCCCTGGGGTTGATAGACATCGATCTTGCCATGCAGCACCAGTTGGTCGCCCGGCTTGATCTGTAGTTTCAAGCGCTGCACCGTGCTCTTCCAGGCGATACAGGAGAGTTGGGCGTTGGCATCTTTGACAGCGAAGTACATGTGCCCCGAAGCTGCGCACTTGACTTCGGCAACCTCGCCCTCAACAGACACACGCCCCAGATCCGCGAGACGCCCCGCTAGCATGCGCGTGAAAGCGCTGACGGTTTGCACGGCAGGGCCCTCGGGCCTCTTGGCGGCGGCGTGTTCGAAAAGGTCCACGGCTGATCGGATTGAATCGGAGGCGCAACCCCAGGAACTTCCCCGGGTCTCGCGACCATTCTAGGGAGTCGGTCCCTTGGGGCGAACACCTCAGCCGAGACTCTTGCGGCAGCCCTGTCCGCGCCCGCTCAGTCCCCGCCCGGATCGTTGCTGCCTTCGAACCTCTCCCGGGCCAACAGGGCAGGATGACTCACCAGCCCCGGCATGCCCCTGGCCTTCCAGATCTCAGGCTCGGCCCGAGGCAGGATCAGACGAAAGCGACCTTCCAGGAATGGCGTGCGCTCCTGCCCCACCATCTGCACCCCGTCGGTGAGTTCGATCCGCAGCCCGGCCGTGATTCCCCTTTCCAGAGAAAGAGCGTCCGCAAAGAGCCGCCTGAGCGGGCGCCCCTCGACATCGAGTTCCACCAGTTGCACATCCCGCAGAACGCCTGACACAAGGCCGCCCAGCCCCGCCAGCCTCCACCGCCCGACGCTGGGATCCGCAGCCAGGAGCCGGTTGAATTCCTGACGCACGGCAGTCAGATCCCAGAGGCCATCATCGGGCGGACCCTGGCTGGCCTGGGCCCCAAAGAGCTCCGGCATTGCTTCGATCCAGGGCACCGGATCCACCCCCGGCAGAGTCACGCGACGCATTCCGCCCCGGGGCTTCTGTCCGGCCGCGGCGACTCCAGCAGAACCGTCAAAGGGCACGCTGACTCCCGCTCTCTCTTCAAAGCCTTCTTCAAGCCGCAGAGTCACCGTGCGCCCCGCGCGACTGGCTTCGAGCCGCAGACGCTCGGCTGCAATCAACCCCGCTGGTCGGCCCCGGGAATCGATCAGGCGCAGAACCACCGGCCCCGCGTAGCCCTGCTCCAGTCGCCCGAGGGTCAGAACCTGATAGCTGTGCACTCCATCGGCGGCGAGCAGGCCCTGTAGAGCTGCACGTATCTCCTCCGCGCGCACTTGTGCTGGATCAGGTGGGGACTCGCTGGACGCGAGTTCTGAGTCCACGGTGAGCCCCTTGGCTTCAATCGCCAGGTCAGAACCAGGAGGAGCCTGAATCATGGCCAGGGTCGCCTGAAAACGAAGCAATTCCTCCTGGCGAGAAAGCAGGAGCGCGTCCTTTTGTGTCAAGAGATCTTCGAGTTGCACGATCTGCCTGAGCAGTTCCTCTTCCCTCTCAGAATTCCGCTCTGGATCAATTGAGGGGATCGCACGATCGGTTTTCGCCTGCTGGGGCAGCTCGGCTTCCGGAACAGGCGCCTCATGCCCACACCCCAAGAGCAACAAGCTCAGACCCAGAAAGCGTCTCACTGGGGTCCACCCAGCAAAGCCCTGTCACTCTCCCCTGCAGGTCGCTCCTGTGAGTGCATGGGATGCAGCACCCCATCGAGCACGAGCACGGGCGTCTCTGGCGCAGGCCCGAAGAGCACCGGGCGTTGGCTGTTTCCCGTGGCGTGCAGCACACTTTGGACCGGATGGGGTCCCGGAGGCACAGGACGAAGAAAATCGCCCGAGCTCAATCGGATCTGGCAGGCACGCGGGATGAGACCGGGAGGCAGGACCAGCACCCAAGGCTCTCCCTCCAGACCCAACACGCGACTGAGCGCCAGCGCGTCGAAGGCCTGGCGTTCGGGACTCGCATGCAGGCGCTCCAAGCGCACGATACTGGCCGAGGAAAGGTCCTCGCCCTCTCCTTCCAAGCCTCCATCAGTCGCCGCCAGCGCCACTTCCCAACCCATGACCGTGCGCTCCTCAGGGCCTGGCGGCAACACGCGGGGACTGTCGGATTCGGGCAGAGAACGGACCAACACAACCCCGGCGGCGAGCAGCAGCCCGAAGCCCAACAGCACCCAGGGCAGGATGCCCACAGGGGACTTCCTTGCGCCCAGGCCAAAGTCGCCCAGATCAGGTTCTTGCATCAGTGCAGCCTAGAACGATCCAGCCTCAGACATCGTCCCACTTTTTGCGCTTATTGTCGTTCCACCAGGAGCGCCAGTCATTGGGGGTGCGCACGGTGGCACCCGAGAGCCCCTGCAAGGTTGTGATCATGGGCGCGGCGATGACATCGTATCGCTCCTGGGCCTCACGATCCGTACTGGCCCCTTCCTTGGCGTTGTAGGCCGAGTTCAGCACTTTTAGGATTTCCTCGAAGATCTCCTTGCGGATTTTCTGGTCCTTCTTGCGGTAGTGACCGAGGGCTTCCGCGGCGGCCGCCTGAATCGGGGGATCCTTGTGCACCAACAGATCGATCAACAACTTGCGCCCCTTCTTGTCAATGGTCTTGCCTAGAGCGAGCACCAGATGGCGCTGAAGCAAGATGTCCTTGCGGTGCTTCTTGTGCCCGATCCACTTCATCAACTCTGGAACGCTCTCGGGGCCCATTCGTCCCATGGCCACGGCCACCGCCACAAACAGCATGTTGTTCGGACGCCCGTCCTTGTCTGCCCGCCGCTTCTCGTTCAGACTGCGGGACAGGATGCGCACGATACTCTTGCGATCCTTGGGTCCGCTGTTTTCCCATTCGCCGAGCATCGTGTCCACGATTGCGAGCGCCTGACGATCCTCGTCACCACGCTTCTTGATGTGGTTGCCGAAGGCATCGACAAGTAGCTTGATTTCTTCACGCTTGTCGGGTTTCTCCTCCTCGTCCTGGAGCAGGATTGGAGTGGGCGCAGGGGTCAGGGAAGGCGCGCCAATTGAAGCCGTAGCGGGGCAGACAAGGAGAACTAGCAGGGTGTGCATCATGATTGCTCTGGGTCGTTGTGGGTGGCATCTCCATCCTAAGGATGCGGAGGGCACGAAACCTGTCTGAGAAGAGTCGGACAGGCGGAGGGCCCCCGCGAATAGGGTGCAAGGAGCCAGCATCGACTGCATACTCAGCAAAAAGGGTGCCGAGCCAGCCCGGCTCCCCCATGCAGAGGTAGGCCCAGGGCCTCTTCGGGGGCCGCCTCACCCGCCAGGGCCGCCGCCAGACGGGCCCCTTTGACCCGGGTCTCCCGCTCTTCGGCGGCAGGGTCCGAGGCGGCGGTGATCCCGCCACCGACCCAAAAGGTGACCTCCTGGGTGGACTTCAACACACCATCCACCCTCTTGGATCGGACCACCAGACTGCGAATCAGAATATTGAAGAGCCCGTTCCCTGCGCAGTCCAGGAAACCCAGGCTGCCGGTGAAGAAGCCCCGACCCTCGCCCTCCAGGGCCGCAATTGCCTCCATGGAACGGAGCTTTGGCGCGCCACTTATTGAGCCCCCAGGAAAAAGCGCGCGCAAGGCATCGAGGGCCGTGCGACCGGGTGCCAGCTGGGCACTCACATCTGCCGCAAGATGCAACACCGAAGCGTGACTCTCCAACTCGGGCAGGGGCCCCACCCGCACGCTGCCCACCTCGGCCACCCGAGAGCAATCATTGCGCACCAGATCGACAATCATGGCGAGTTCCGCCCGGTCCTTTTCGCTGGCCAACAGTTCCTTGGCGCGAATCCGGTCCTCGGCCAGGGTCCGTCCACGGGGCAGGGTGCCCTTGATCGGACGCGAGCGCAACTTGCCACCACTACACTCCAACAGCATCTCGGGAGACGAAGACAACAGGGTTGTTGTTTCGGTGCCTAGGTATCCCATGTAGGGCGCTGGGTTCCAGCGACGTAGAGCCAGGTAGAGATCAATGGGGTCGGCACGCATGGAACGGGTCAGGCGGTGGGCCAGATTCGCCTGGTAGTACTCTCCAGCAGCGATTTCCGCCTGGGCAATACGGATGCGTTCTTCATGGATGTGGGCCGGTGTGTGGCGCACAAGAGGTCCGATTGGTTGCGGGGCTGTGGGGATTCGGGGATGGGCGAGGAGTTCTTGGACCTTGGCAACCCGCTCAGGCACCGAAGGGCGTTCGTCACCGGGGTCATGACCCAAGATCAGGAAGCTCTTGCTGATTGAATGATCAGTGACCACGAAATCGGTGTAGAGACCGCCAAGAATCGGTGCTCGCAGGCCCTCTTCCCTGGGCAGGTCCAACTCCTCACCGGGGACGCCCAGGTCGTAGGCCAAGGCCCCAATAAAACCGCCTTGGAACGGGCCGGGCACCGGGTCGGCGCCCTCTTCGAAGACGATGCTGGCGCAAAAGGGCGCGAGATCTTCAAAGCATCCGGGCAGATCGACACCCGTCAAGGGCTCGAAACCCATGAGCGTGAAGTTGTGTGGCTTGCCCGCCGCACTATCCAAGAGCACGGCTCCGGGCAACTGTCCCAAAGACGACAGCAGTTGTCCCCCGTCCAGGACTCTCTCCAGAGGAAAGACCCGGGGACGAAAAGTGAAGGCAGCGCGGGTGGACATGGTTGGGAAGAGTAGCGGGGCCGAGGTCCTGACAACTGTGCTTTTCTCAAACCCTGCAATTACGGTATTTGCAGCTTCGCTCCTTGTGCGGCCCCATTACCCTGCTCCCCATGACGGATTCCTCGAACGCTTCCCGAAAGACCCTGCTGCTGGCCTGCTCCATCGTGTTCCTGGACATGATCGGATTCAGCGTGCTGTTTCCGCTCTTCCCGAAACTCCTGGAGCACTACGTCAGCAACGAAGGCCCAGACTCCCTGGTGGGGCAACTGGCAAACTGGCTCTCGGAATTGGCCTCGGGCACAGACGGCAAGATGAAGGCGGTGGCCCTGCACGCTTTCTTCGGTGGCATTCTGGGTTCCGTCTATTCGCTGCTGCAGTTCCTCTTTGCGCCCTTTTGGGGATCCTTGAGCGATGCCCGGGGCCGACGCCCGGTGTTGCTCCTGACCCTCCTGGGCACGGCCCTTTCCTATGTGATCTGGTTCTTCGCGGGGCCCTTCTGGCTCTTGATCGTGGCGCGCATGCTTGGAGGCATCATGGCGGGCAACATCTCCACCGCCACGGCGGTGGTGGCGGATGTGACCAAGGGCCCCGAGCGCGCCAAGGGCATGGGCATGATCGGGGCGGGCATCGGGTTGGGCTTTGTGCTCGGCCCCGCCCTGGGTGGTTTGACCGCGGACTGGGACCTGACCACCAGTCTGCCGGGATTGGTTCCCTATGGCCTCAATCCCTTCAGTGGATGCGCCCTTCTCGCCTTCGTAATTTCAATGTTGAATTTCATCGTGGCCCTGCGCTCCTTGCCCGAGACCCTGCCTCCGGAACGACGGGGAGCGGATGCAAGAACGCGCACCCTGCATCCCTTCAAAGCCCTCAAGGGTATTGACGATCCAAAGCTGCGACGCACGAACATGGCCTACTTCAGCTACCTCTTGGCCTTCGCCGCGATGGAATTCACACTGGCGTTCTTGACCACCAGCCGCCTGGACTTTGATCCCATGGACAACGCCTATATGTTCGTTTTTGTGGGCCTGACCATCGCCCTCGTGCAGGGAGGACTGGTGCGCCGTCTGAGCCCAATTCTTGGGGAGGGCAAGCTCGGCCGATTGGGAGTCATGCTGACCGTTCCAGGGTTCTTGATCGTGGGCTTGACCCACAGCACAGGACAGCTCTATCTGGGCCTTGGATTCCTGTCGGTGGGCTCGGCCCTGGTCATGCCTTCCCTTTCGGCTCTGGCCAGTCGCCTCTCACCCGCAGCCTCCCAGGGCCTGTCCCTGGGGGTTTTCCGCTCCATGGGCAGCGCCGCTCGGGCAGCTGGACCAATCATCGGGGGGGGGCTGTTCTTCAGTTGGGCCTCGGAAGCGCCCTACCTTTTGGGCGCGGCCTTCCTGTTGATTCCGCTCGTACTCCTCCAGGGGGTCAGCGCGCCCAACGCAAGCTGAATTGCGCGGGACGCACTGCCTTCACGACAATCGCGAGAGGAGGCGAGCAATCAAGGGAGGAGACACCTGCCTCCACCCTCAAAGCCGAGCAATAGGCCTAAGGGCCAATTCGTCTCCGAGGACCCCAACAAGAGGTCCACTGCGAGCAAAAACGATTGGTGCCTTCATTAGGACACCTGATTTCAAAAAAAACGCCCGTCCCTCAACGATTCGCTTGCTTTGATTGGGTATCTCGCGCCAATCGATCGGCAACTTCGGTCACAACCTCGTGTCCCAATTCGATCACCTCCGCGACTGCGGACACATCGAACAGCCCGTGCCTCGCGAGCTTGGGCTGCAACAGGAGCGCCGGCGGATTACAAGCCACATGGGCCTTGGTCAAGTGGTTGCAAACAATCGCCAGGCCCGCCCCAAGAGCACGCACCAGGCCCGGACTCGCAGGGGATCTCGCCTCGAGATCAGCCGCGGGCAATGGCCCCGCAGCGTGATCCGACTCGATGGCATTCAAATCCACCGCCACCACCGGCAAGTCAGAAAGGTCCGCCGCAGCCTCCAGGGGCAAGGGACAGGCGAGCCCCCCATCCCCCAACCAGCGCTGCTCCACCAGAATCGGTCGAAAGACCCCGGGGATCGCTGATGATGCCCGCATGGCCGTCAACAAAGACCCGCGCTCCAACCAGAACTCCGCCCCGCTGTCCAAGTCCACAGCCACGGCCCGATAGGGCAGCTCAAGGTCCTCGATCAACTGATCGCCAATGAAGCGATGCACAAAACGCGCCATCTTCTCTCCGGTGAACAGCCCGCCCCGGGGCAGAGACACATCCATCATGGCCAGCAGGTCCCGGCGGGAAAGCCCCCGAACCGCTTCCTCGTAGTCGTCGAGCGCCCCGGCGGCAAAGACCCCGCCCACCACCGAACCGATCGAGCACCCCGCGACGGCTGATACCTCAATGCCCTGTTCTTGAAGACCTCGGATCACGCCGATGTGTGCAAATCCCCGCGCAGCTCCTCCACCGAGGGCCAGGACCACCTGCTCTCCAAGCTGGCTCTTGAGAGGGGAGTTTGTCATGGGTTCAGCATAACTGCTGACACCAGGCCGAAACACACTCTCTGGACCTTCAAGCCTGGGGCGAAGGTGCGCAGAATTTGGCTGGGCCTGGTGTCAGCAGTTACTTCATGGCCCACTCGGCCAGCACCTCGGCCCGCACGGCCACTTTGGTGCCTGCGTGCTTGGAAGCGAGCTTGGCAATGCGGCGGCTGAGTTTCTCGTCGGGGCCGTCCTCGTAGAAGGCGCGCTCCAGACGACTCAGTTCCTTGGCGGCGGCGAGTTCTTCCTTGGCCTCCTCGATGGTCTCGGCCAGGGGCTCAAGGCGCCCCAGCAACATATCATCGCGCTTGGATCCCTTGAGCAGAACGCCCACGAGTTCCTTGGCGCGCTGGGGGTAACCGTTCTCCAAGAGCCATTCAGCCCGCGCGACAAAGCTGTTGAAGGCACGATCCAATTCCTCCTTTTCTTCGCCCAGGGCCGCAGCGGTGACACCTTCTGCGTCGGCCTCTTCCTTGGCCAGGGCGGCCCTGGCCTTGGCCCACTGACCTTTGACCCGCAGCTTGCGCACCTTGGCGGCCTCCTTTGGCAGACCCTTGGGACCCTTCTTGCTGCGCGCGATGGCGGCATCGATCTCCTCGGTGATCTTGCCGTGATCCCTGAGGGGATTGCCCATGGAAACGATCTTGCCGGTTTCGTCCAGCAGAGCGTAATTCGGCAAGCCCTTGGCGCCCGTCATGAACGGACGCTCTCTTGTCCACATCATCTCTCGCCCGAGCCATTTGCGGCCCGCAGCGAACTTCATGAATTTCTGCTCGTCAGCACCCTGACACTCCACCAGGATCACGGCGAGATCGCTTCCATATTCTTCCTTCAACTTGACGGTGGCCGGCACGGACCCCCCAACACAGGGGCCTCACCTGGTGCCCCAGAACTCCACCAGGATTGGTGTGCCCCTGAGGTCCTTGAATGACTTGACGCCGAAAGAATCCGCCGGAGCCTTGGAGAAGGTCTTGTCGATCTGATCGCCGACCTTGACATTTTCCAGGGCTCTGCTGCCGGAGTTGAAGTTGAATGCTGAACAGACCAGCGTGAGGCCAGCAAGTCCAAGGGCAAGAGAAGTGTTCTTCATGATGGGCCTATCATGGCAAACCTACTGTGATGTATTGGATGTCCAGTTGGTTTCCAAGGGCCCTGTCCCAGCCCAGGACCCCTCAAGAGGGGTATTCAGATGCTCCCGGGTGCCGGTCGATGCTCTCTCCATGACCCTGCACCCTGCCCTCGTGACCCTGCGACCCGTCCTCGTGGCGCTGCCGCTCGCTCTCTGCTGCCTTGGAACCCCCTCAGTCCAAGACCCGGACAGCCTCGCTGCCCTGGAGAAAACCATCGCCACGCAGGCCAAAACCATTGCCGCGAGTGAAGCGCGCCTGACCCGGCTGGAGGAGTACCTCAGCGCCCAGGCCGCCGCCGAAAGCGCCTTCGTCGGGGCCACCCAAGCCGCTCGCAAGGCAGGCTTCGTGGCGGGCATCAACCCCGCCTCGCGGGAGATCCTGATCAGCGCCTGGGCCGCACGAGCAGCGGCGCGCAACACGGGTCTGCCCGCAACTCTTCCCAAGGCCAGCACAAGGGACTAGAACCGGCACCCCCCAACTGGGATGATCTCTTGCTCCATGGACGAGTGGATTGATCAATACCTGCAGCGCCTCAAGAATGCCCGCGGTGTCTCCGTGCACACCCTGCGAGCCTATGGCACAGATCTGGCGACCTTTGCTGCGTTTTGCGCCGAACGCGGAATCGAAGCACCCAGCGACCTGGCACCACGCGCCATGCGCGCCTACCTGGGACAACTGGAAGACCAGGGTCTCGCTGGCACTTCGGTGCAACGCAAACTCTCCTCCGTGCGTGGTCTGCTCAAGTGGTTGGTGGAAGAGGGTCAGCTCGAAACCAGCCCCGCCGTGGGCTTGCGCCGCCGCCGCACCCCGCGCAACCTGCCCGGGGTTCTTTCTGAAAAAGAGGTGGATGCCCTGCTCGCCGCCCCGGATACAGCCACGCCGACCGGCCGCCGGGACCAGGCCCTGCTTGAAGTGATCTACTCCGCCGGCACCCGCGCAGCGGAAACCGTGGGCCTCAACGCAGAAGACTTGGACCTCAAAGTAGGCACCGCGCGAGTCATGGGCAAGGGCGGCAAACAACGACTGGTTGCTCTGGGCAGTCACGCTCTCTCCGCCCTGGCCGCCTATCGGGAAGATCCAGATCGCCCCAAACCTGTCACCACAGCAGGGGACGCTTTGTTCCTCGGTCCGCGGGGTACACGCCTGACCGTACGAACCCTTGAGCGAGTGGTGGAACGCAATCTCATGCGAGCCCACATTCACCGCCGCGCCACACCCCACACCCTGCGCCACTCATTCGCCACGCACCTGCTCGACCGTGGCGCAGACCTGCGCAGCGTGCAAGAGATGCTGGGCCACGCCCATCTGGTCACCACGCAAATCTACACCCACCTTTCAATCGAGCGCCTGCGCGAGGTCTATGAGCAGGCCCACCCCCGGGCAGCGGCGGAACTGGAAGAGGAAAACTCCAAGGGCTAGAACTCCCAGCCCTCTCGCACGGGTGAGGACAGGAACTCCTCCGCCTCTGGGATTTGCTCCGCCAGACCATCGCTCCTGCAACCGGTGAGCTTCTTCCCCGCGCGAAGCGCCACATTGCCCAGCAGCACCGTTTCGGAAAGCGCACCCGAGTAGGAAAAGTCGCAGGTGGTGGGACCGCCCTCGCGAATCGCGCGGAACCACTCCGCATGGTGGCCGATGGAAGGAGCAATCGTGCGCTCTGGAGGAACGAACTCAGCAAAGTCCTTTTCTGGCAGCAGCCTGTGGCGCCCGTAGTCCGCGCACAGAACGCCCTTGTCCCCTATGAACACACAGCCATCTCCCCACTGGATCTTCTGACCATCGGGAGCCACGAGATCCGGCTTGTGTCCCCCATCCCACCAATGAACCTCGACTGCCCTGCGAGGCCCACGGGCCGGATGCCCCCAGCGTACATGGATCCACGAGGGCGTGCCCACAGGATGCACCGGTGGCCCTTCGGATTCCGTGCTGTCGGGCAGGTCCAGGTCCAAAGCCCAGTGCACCAGGTCCAGATGATGACAGGCCATGTCACCAAGAGTTCCCGTGCCATAATTCCAGAAGCGACGCCAGTTGGCCCGATGCAAACCTGCGCTGTAGGGACGAGCGGGCACTGGTCCCTGCCATAGATCCCAGTTCAGGTTTTCGGGCACGGGCACCTCCTCGCCGAAGCGCCCATCCGACCAGCTCTTGCCACAGACCACATGCACTTCGGATACGGAACCTATCGATCCCGCACGGATCAACTCCACTACCCGGCGGTAGTTTTCCCCAGCGTGGATCTGAGTGCCCATCTGGGTCGGTCGCCCACTGGCGGCCGCCACCCGGCGCACCAAACGAACCTCTTCCACCGTGTGAGCCAGCGGCTTTTCACAATAGACCGCCAGTCCTGAACGCAGGCCACCGACGGTTGGATGGGCGTGGGTGTGGTCCGGAGTCGATACCAGGAGCGCATCCAAGCCTCCCGCGTCAATCAGCTCCCGGTAGTCGCGGTAGACCTTGATCCCTGAAGGGTCATGGCCTCGGGCCTCCAGAGTTTTCTGGGCAGCATTGATCTGCGTCGAGTCCACATCACAGATCCCTACGATCTGCTCTCCCAGTATGCTCGCCAGGTTTCCCGCTCCGCGACCGCCCACTCCAACAATCGCCACGCGCACCTTGTCGCGTAGGGGACCAAACCGCAGAAAGGGACCCGCGGCGGGCAGGAGGGCGGCGGACAGAAAAGCGCGCCGGGGCAAGCGGGTGGATGCGGAGGATGGACCTTTGGCCATGGAGTGCTCGGGGAATTGAAGTGAAAAGGAAAGTGGGTGGAACTGGTTCGCAGCGCCCACCCTAGCAGCCCCATGCCATGCTCGACAGCCGCAGGCTAAACCCAGGCCCAATCCGCTCAGCGGGCACCGCCCTCCCACCTCCAGCACGACAACTCGACCACAATTGAAAGCCAACCCTGCCCCCCAGCCGTCTCGCTCGCTACCGTAGCCCCGCGCGATCTCCGCGCCCCCCAACCATGAGCGAAGCAAGACAAGACCTTTCAATCGGGATCGTCGGCCTCGGTGCCGTGGCCGGCGCACACATCGAAGCATTTCAAGCGGTCAAGGGTGCCAACATCACCGCCGTCAGTTCCCGCCGTTCATTGAACGAGGCGGAACTCGCAGCCAAGTATGGCCAGCCCCTGCGCCCGGTCAGCTCCTACGACGAGCTGCTTGCAGACCCCGATATCGACACGGTGGATATCTGCACCCCCCACCATCTGCACACAGAACAGGCCATCGCCGCAGCGGAAGCAGGCAAGCATGTAATCATCGAGAAGCCCATCAGTACCAATTGGGAAGACGCGCTGCGCATTGAAGCCGCGGTCAAAGCCAACGGTGTGCAAGCCATGGTGTGTTTCGAGTGCCGCTTCAGCGCCCAGTTTTCCCTCGTTCGCTCCATGCTTGACCAGGAGATGATCGGCGATGTGCACTACGCGGAGATCGATTACTTTCACGGCATCGGCCCCTGGATCGGCCAGTTCCCCTGGAATGTCAAGAAAGAGATCGGCACCTCCAGCCTGGCCACCGCCGGCTGCCACGCCCTGGACGCGATCCTGTTCCTAATGGATGGCGAGGTGGAAGAAGTCACCAGCATCAGCACCAGTTCCAAGTCAAAGATCTTTGAGCCCTACGAGTACGACACCACCTGTGTGACCTTGCTGCGTTTCGCCGATGGTCGCATTGCCAAGTGCGCTTCCGCCATCGATTGTCTGCAGCCCTATTATTTTCATGTACACCTGTTGGGCAGCCACGGCTCGATCCTCGACGACCGTTTCTACAGCCACAAACTCGACGGGCTCAATCGCGCCAAGTGGTCCAAACTGGAAACCAGTCTGATCGACTCGGGCGATGTGACCGATCATCCCTACCAGCCCCAGTTCCAGGCCTTCACCGACAGCACCCTGGCAGGCAGGCCCATGCCCCGCACAAGCCTCGAAACAGCCATGGAGACCCACCGGGTCATGTTTGCGGCAGATCTGTCCGCAGCGGAGGGCCGCCCCGTACGGCTTGACGAGTTACCCAGAGCGTGAAAAGAACTATGCTGAAGGCGCGCCCACTCCCCTGGGCCAAGACTCGATAAGTAGCTCTCCCGATGACCTCTTCCGCCCGTCCCACGATCCTCGCAGTCCTCTTCGGACTCGCCGGTGGTTTTGGCCTCAGCCAACTGCTGCAGATGCCCACCGTTTCCGAGGCGGGAACTCCTATCCTCACTGCTAACAGAAAAGACGTAGACAGGGTCCAGGACACTCGACCGTCCGCCTCCCTGACACCCCCGGTCGACCCAGGCAGTGAAGGACCTGTACGCGCACGAGCCAGCACAGAGTCGAACTCGCGGGTCTCCGACGCCGTCATTGACTCCGCCCTGGGGCAGCCCACCTCCACCCAATCCCAAACAGGTGACTTCTGGCTCGAAGCCCTCGTGCTTGACGGAGCAGGCCAACCCCTTCCTGGAGTAACCGTGACCGCCAGACCCAGCAGGAGCAACGATCATGTGCGCCAATCCCTGGGCGGCCCGGCCCCAGCCCAGCAGGACCCACGATCCAAACTGCGCGAAACGGCAGAACGCATTGCAATGGACCATGCCAACATGCACTCGGGCATGACCGACTCAACCGGCAGAGTGCGGTTCGAGGGCATTGCCCGGACCACTTGGACGATCAATGCTTATCTCGAGGGATTCTTGATCGAACGAAGCCCCGCCTATGTCCCGGTCCACAGCAATTCAAAGGTCAACTTCAACGCACAACCCACGCCCTCCCTGTCGATCACAATTCTCGCCCCCGATGGCACGCCCGTTGAGGAGGCCATCATCGAGGTGAAATTTCCCAATCGCGAGAATCAGAGCGAAAGAGGGGTCCAATACCGCTGGAGCCAGAACGAACCCTTTCGTCTGACCGAGGGCATTTATACCCTGCGCGCCCTCTCTTTGGAACGACTGCAGGAAACCGAGAGCATGCGCTTCTCCCGCCTTGGCTCGGAGGCCGTGCCCTTGGAGGTGTACGCGGGACAAGCCCCCGCCCCCCTGACCCTACAGCTTGTACCACGCACCGGCATCTGCGGTCGCATCCTGCAAGCGAACGGAGCGCCGGCCATGGAAGACACTCGAGTCCGCGTACTGCTGCTGGCTCCGGGCCAGATTCCATCCCCCGACCTGCTGAAGGGGGATGATGCGAAGCGGCTCAGCACCAGATCTGGAACTTTCACACTCTTGGACATTGAACCTGGAACCTACCTCTTGGGTCTCAGCCTGCGTCGGGGCCGAACCATCCTGACAACTGAAACGGTCACCTTGGAAACAGGGGTACTGGAAAAGGACCTGGTGATCCCTGACTTGGGGCCAGAGGGCACCTTGCAAGTCACCACCCTGGACCCCACTGGCCGCCGCATCAATGTGGATTCCATGCGACTCAAGGTGACTTACACGGGGGGGAGTTCCAATTCCAACATCATCCAGCCCCGGCGCGAGTCCACCGGCGTCTACCTCCTGCGCAAACCCGACTTCATGAAAAAAGAAGCCGCTCCGGATTCGACCTACTCAATCAGCGCGACCGATTCCCGCTACGGCAACTGTACGGTCAGCTTCGCACAGGGCACCAACGAGGTTGCGCTGCGCTTCATTGAACCCGCTAGCATTGAAGTGACCATCACAGGATTCGCAGGTCACAAGTTCGCGGACCGCCTGACACTGACGGTCAAGACTCTCTCAGAAAATAACAACTCCTCGCTCAACAGAGACAAGAAGGTCGATGAAACCGGCAGCTATCTCTTCAAGGGCCTGCAGCCCGGAGTCAATCGCATCAGCTTGGGCCTCCAGCAGTCAAGCACCAGAAACCGCTGGTGGTCTTCCGCGAGCACAATCGCGAGGCTGGATGTCACCCTGGAAAAAGGCGCGAACTACGCGCAGATCCACATTCCGACCCTCTTCTCCCTATCGGTGCGTGCCCCGGGCACCAGAAAAGGACGCGAAGTGACCGTGAGGCCCACCCGCGAGAACACCTCAGGGGATGACTCCCAACCCCGCACCAGCTACAAGCGGGCAAGCTTCGATGAAAGCGGTCTGGCCACCATCGATGAGATCCTGCCCGGATCCTACCGGGTGCAGGCAGATGGCTTCCAAGAGGCCAGGGTGGAAGTTCCCTGCGGCGAAGTGAAACTGGAGCCCGCCAAGGCAAAGAAAGACAGTTAGGCCCCGCCAAGGAAGATTGCTCAGCACTCTTGCCAACTCTTGACTCGCCCCCCCAGGAGCCCTATTCTCTCGCCCTCAGACGCGGGCAACTGCGTCGCTCTCGGTGGCCCCGTCGTCTAGTCAGGCCTAGGACACCAGGTTTTCATCCTGGCGACCGGGGTTCAAATCCCCGCGGGGTCACCATCCTTCGCCGCTCGTTCTGAGGCTTCCTGGCTTGGTTGCCCCCGGATTCCGGGTCACTTCCAAGGCACAGTCGCAGACGAACTGGTTGTGGAGTCCCGGACAAACATGTGTGGCGGCCCATGGGCCCTTGCCCGTAAGTTGGATGACAAGGAGCTTTGTCATGTCCCAACCCACCGCTATGAACCGTCGCCAACTCGTCGCTGCCGCTGCGGCAACCCCAGCCCTGTGGACAGGGCCCCTACGCAAGACGCGATTCTTGCCGCAGGACCAAGTGCGCCTGGGCGTGATCGGCATCGGCATTCGAGGCCGCAACCTGATGAACGGAGCCTTTCTGGCCCAGGACGGGTTCCGGGTCGTAGCCGTCTGTGACGTAGACACGAACAGGCGGGAGGACGGCAAACGCCGAGTGGATAAGCGTTATGGCGACAGCGACTGCGCCATGTTCCTGGACCACCGTGAGCTCCTGCAGATGCCCGGCCTCGACGCAGTCGTCATCGCCACTCCCGACCACTGGCACGCGAATCAGATCGTAGATGCCGCCGTCGCAGGCAAGGACATCTACTGCGAGAAACCTCTAACCAACTCGTTGCGTGAAGCACAGGTCGTCATCGAGGTGGTGCGCAAGCACGGGATCGTCTTTCAGACCGGCAGTCAGCAGCGCACCGAATACGGCAAGCGTTTCGTCGATGCTTGCGAGCACGTACGCAACGGACACATCGGACGGGTGCTAACCATCAACGTCGGGGTCGGAGACCCGTCGCGGGCCTGCGACCTGGCAACGGAAGAGCCCGAACCAGGGCTGGACTGGGACTTATGGCAGGGGCCCGTGCCTGAGCGCGGCTACAGCAGCGTGCTCAGCCCGCGCGGTTTGCACAGTCACTACCCCCAATGGCGTTCCTATCAGGAGTACGCAGGCGGGGGCGTAGCAGACATGGGCGCGCACCACATCGATATCGGGCATTGGGGCATCAAACGAGACGGATCGGGTCCTGTACTCGTCCTCCCACCCAGTGATCCCGGCGCACTTCGTGGTGCCTCAGTGGTCTACGACGACGGCACGCGCCTCATCCACGGTGGCCCCGGTGGGACCACGTTCATCGGAGATGACGGAATGCTGCACGTGGACCGCGGCCGCATCTCCAGCGTCCCCGACGACATCCTCAAGCGCGAGTTCGGTAAGGACGATGAGCGCCTGCCCCGACCCGCCAACCACGCCGCGGACTGGCTGGAGTGCATCCACTCACGGGCCAAGCCCATTTGTGACGTCGACGTGGGTGCGGGCAGCGCAGCCGTATGCCACCTCCTGAACCTGGCCTACCGCCACAGGTGTGAACTGCACTGGAACCCCAAGACCTGGCGCTTTGTGGAATCCGATGGGACAGGCGACAACGTTCTCCAGAATGCATGGCTCGATGGGGAGAGGCGAGAGGGATACGCGCTGCCGCAAATTTGAGGTCCCACTCTGGGGGACCCACCAGCCCGCCAGGCGCCAGGGGAACCAACCGGGCCTGCTACAGGTGGCCACCCGGATCCCGGGTCACTTCCATGGGCCAGTCTCAGAGAAATTGGTGAAGGTCTTGCCGTCGTAGCGACATGCGCCTTCGCCAGCACTGGCGAACCAGATCTTTCCGTCCTTGTCTTCGAGCATGCCGTAGACATTGTTGAAGGGGAGGCCTTCCTTCTGCGTGAACTGCTTGAAGGACTTGCCGTCGTAGCGGGTCGCGCCGCCTCCCTCAAAGCTGGGAAACCCACCGGGGTGCCCGAACCAGATGTTTCCAGCCTGATCTACGATCATCGAGCCGACGAAGTCTGACTGCAGTCCTTCCTTGGAAGTGAACGTCGTCAGCGTCTTGCCGTCCCAGCGGAAGGCACCCTCTTGGCCGCCGAACCAGACGTTTTCCGACCCGTCCGCAACGATCGATCGGACATTCTGGAAGGATCTTCCGGCCTGGTCGGCGAGATTCGAGAAAGTCTTGCCGTCGTAGAAGCAGACACCACCCTGCGTTCCGAACCACATGCGCCCCGCTGTGTCCTGGGTGATTGCGTAGACCGAGTTGCTGACGAGTCCGTCCTTTGTCGTGAAGTTGGTCATCGACTTGCCGTCGTAACGACTGACGCCGCCTTCCGTGCCAATCCAGATCTTCGAGTCGCGATCCTCGAAGATCCAGGCCACGGTGTTGTTCACCAGGCCCTCCTTCTCGGTGAACTGCGTGGCTGTCTTCCCGTCGAAGCGCGTCGCCCCGGCGAGAACGGAGCCGAACCAGAGTGTGCCCGCTCGATCTTCCATGAGCGCAAAGATGCGCAACTTCGCCAGGCCCACCTCTTCTCCGAAGTTCGTGAAGTCCTTTCCGTCGTAGCGAATCGGTCCGCCAAACGTGGCGAACCAGATATGCCCCGCGCGATCCTCAATCATGTTGCGGATGATCACCCGCGGCATGTATGAGGTCGACTTGGCCCCGATTGGCGTGAAGTAGGGATCCTTGGTCGGCTCTTGGACAAGGGCATGTCCGCTTGACATGAGCATGAAGCTCAGAATCAGGACCAAGAGGTTCCCGCTAGTAATGCCGCCTGAAGTGGGTTTCAAAAGCATGAGGGACTCCATCCTAGGGATTCGCGGGGGATAGCGCCGCCCTTTGGGATGACCATGGTCCGCCCCAGATTCAGCTTGTACAAGGGAGGCTTCCTCCTGGCCAGACCACCCGGCACCATCACCACCGCCAAGGCAGAAGACATGACTCCCAAGAAGGGCTGGGCTCGTGCTCTAGCGAGCAGACCCCAAGAGGCACTCCGCGGGATTGGGCAAAAGGTCAGGAGCGTCTGTGAGAGCTCAGGCAATAGGCGCAGAAACCAGCCACAGTGCGCCGAAGAAAAGGGAACCCCTGCGGCCCCATGTCCCCCTCCCCAAGCACCCCAGACCAGCCCATCAGCGCCCTGGTCCTTTCCAGCGTCTATCCCAACGCGACGAGACCTCGCCATGGACTGTTTGTGGAGGAGCGGATTCGGCATCTAGCCGACCTGGCCCGGGTACGGGTGGTGGCACCGGTAGCCTGGCATCAAGGGCTCGTGGGTGGACCGCCCCGCAGAGAAGAACGGCGCGGAATCAGCGTGCATCATCCGATCTTCTGGTACCTGCCGGGTGTGTGCAAGGGCTGGGACGGAGCATTGATGGCATGCTCGCTGCAACGCACGGTGGAACGACTGCAAAGGGAAGAGCCCATCGATCTGATCGACGCGCACTTCGTCTGGCCGGAAGGGTTTGCGGCCTTGCGCTTGGGACAAGACCTCGGGGTACCGGTTTGCGTAACCCTGCGTGGAACTCTTGAGTGGCTGGCCCAGGACCCGGCGCGCGGAAAAAAAATGGCGCAGGTGGTACGCGAGGCTGATCAGTTGATTGCGGTGTCGCAACCACTGGCTCAACGGGCCATTGACTTGGGCGCGGACCCCAGCCGAGTGACGGTGGTGACCAATGGAGTTGATCTCGAACGCTTTGATCTGGCACACAGGGATGATGCGCGCAAGGCTCTGGGCCTGAAGGTCAGCGCCCAATGGATCGTCTCTGTGGGGCATCTTTCCCCGCGCAAGGGCTTTCAGGATTTGATAGGAGTGCTCAGTCAGCTGCGGGCGACCCATCCAGAAGCACACTTGTGCATCGTCGGAGGCGGTGGCGCCGAGGGCGACAACACTGAGCAACTCAAAGCTCAAGCCAAACAGGCCGGGGTCGAGGACCTGGTGCACTTCTTGGGACCGCGCAGCCCGAACGAAGTAGCCCAGGCCCTGGCGGCAGCAGATGTATTCGCCCTGGCCAGCCGTTACGAGGGCTGCCCCAATGTGCTTCTCGAAGCCCTTGCCAGCGGCCGGCCCGTGGTGGCTTCGAATGTGGGAGAGATCCCACGTCTGGTGACCGAGGCTGGCGGGGTGGTCTATGGACGCGCGGACGACCAACTGGCTCTGCTGCAGGCTTTGCGCCGGGTCTTGAGCGCCGAATGGAGCCCCCAGTCAGTACGCGCCAGCGTGACCGAGCGCACCTGGCAAAGGACCGCGAATGAGGTGCTGGAGATTTGGTCCCGGGCCTTGCACTATGCCCACTCCCAGGCGTCCGATTAGATGCCCTGGAGACCCACGACGCCCCTATGAAACCCCGCCTGGTTGAACTCCTTTGCTGCCCCGCTTGCGGTGCCGACCTCACCTGCCACTCTTTTGAGGACCGGCCAGACCCAAAGGGCCTGGCTCTTGGTGGCGAAGCCTACGGCACGGAGGTCGTCTGCGGACTCCTGGCCTGCCAGACCTGCGATCTGGCCTTCCCCATCATCGAAGAAGTGCCCCGGGTCATCCGCAATGCCTTTGAGGAATACGCGGACTGGTTCTCGGACCAGGCTGCACGCATCTCGGCCATCGAAGGCCTCGGCGCGGTCTCACAGAAGATCGGCAGCGTGGACAGCTCGCGCTTCGACAAACGATCCAACGAGTCCTTCAGCCTGCAATGGGAGAAGTACCAATACGGGGACAAGACCTGGTTCAAGAGCGACCTGGACCAGCGCCGGGACGAGTTCTTGGACGCCATGCAACTGACAGCCGAGCAACTGGACGGCAAGCTGGTGCTGGATGCGGGTTGCGGCAACGGCCGGCTGACAGCGTCGGTCACGCGCTACGGAGCCGAGGTCGTCGGCATGGATCTTTCCCGCAGCGTGGTGCGCGCCCAAGAGATGCGCGAAGAGCACGCGGGAGAGAACGCTCACCACCTGCACTTTGTCCAGGGCAACGTGATGGAGCCTCCCTTCCCGCCCAATACCTTTGACCACGAACACACCTCCGGCGTGTTGCACCATACCCCCAGCACGGAACGCTCCCTGGACAGTTTCTTGACCCTGGTCAAGCCCGGGGGCCGAGTGTATGTACAGCTCTACCGTACCAGGGAACCCTGGGTAGGCATCCCCAACGCCATCATCCGGGCCTTCACCAGTCGGCTGCCCCTCAAACTCCTGTTTGGCATCTGCTACACCCTCGCCCCCCTTCACCGTCTGCTGGTTCTACTGGTTGCCAAGCTACGCGGCGAGTCCTCCCCCATAGAAAACCCCACCCGCCGCGAACAAGCCGTCAGCCTCTTCGACAACTACTCACCGCGCTACCAATACCGCTACACCCCCTCGGAGATGCAAGCTCTCTTCGAGAAACGCGATCTCAAGAATGTGCGCGATGTGACCTTCGACAACGAGGCCCGTCATATGATCGCCTTTGCGGGCGACAAGTAACCATGTGTGGCATCGCTGGGATCTTTTTGGGCGACAATCAGGGCCGCGTGGACTCGGTCCTGCTTGAACGCATGACCGCCAGCATGCGGCACCGGGGCCCGAACGGCAGCGGCACCTGGAGTGAGGGGCGCTTTGGTCTGGGTCATCGACGACTCTCGATCATCGATCTCTCAGACAAGGGTGCCCAGCCCATGAGCGATCCAGCGGGAAAAATCTGGGTCAGTTTCAATGGAGAGATCTACAACTGGCTGGCTGTGCGCGACGAGCTCAAGGCTCTGGGGCATGTCTTCTCCAGCGAATGCGACACAGAAGTCCTGGCTGCGGGCTGGCAGGAATGGGGACCGGACTTGCCCCACAAGCTGCACGGCATGTTCGCCTTCGCCATCGTGGACCTGCGACGAAAGAGTCTGTTCTTGGTGCGCGACCGGCTGGGCATCAAGCCCCTTTATTGGGCCAAGGTGGGTGCTGACCTGCTCTTCGCCTCGGAAATCCGTGCCCTGCTCGAAGATCCACGGCTGGTGGCAGAGCCCAATCCCGAGCGAGTGGATGCGTATCTGACCCTGGGGTATGTGCCCGGTGAGCAGACGTTTTTCAGGGGCATCGAAAAGCTCCGGCCGGGGCATTCCCTGCTGATTGAAGCAGGCCAACAAACAGTTCAGCGTTGGTATGACCCGAGCCAGATCGATCCCCTCCAAATCGATTTCGAGAGCGCCAAGGAGCAACTGGACGAACTGCTCACCCGTTCCATAGAAGAGCGCCTGATGAGCGATGTGCCCCTGGGCTGCTTCCTTTCAGGCGGCGTGGACTCCTCAGGCCTGGTGGCCTATCTGACCAAGAAACTCGGCCAAAAGGTCCAGACGTTCACGGTGGGCTACCCCGAGGACAAGAGCGAATTGGGTCACGCGGCGCGGGTCGCAGAATTGTTCGGCACCGAACACCATGCCCTGGAGTTGACCCACGGGGACTTCTTCAGGGGCGTCGACCGCCAACTGGAACACGCGGAAGAGCCCCTGCTCGAAAGCGCAGCAGTTGCCCTGCTGGAACTCTCCCATTTCGCCAGTTCCCACGCCACGGTGCTGCTCTCCGGCGAGGGCGCGGACGAAGCATTCGCGGGCTATCCTCTCTATGAGCGCAACCTCAAGCTCGACCGACTGCGCCAGATCTTCTTCCCCCTGCGAAACTCCTCCCTTCGCTCCGCGGCCCGCCGGGTCCTGCCGGGAGAGCGCATGGCCAAGTACCTTGACTGGCTGGCGAAGCCCACAGCCGCCCGCCACCAGGGAAACTCCTGTGATGTGACCCCGGCTGTGCGAGGCCTGCTCTATGGCCCAAAAGGAGATGATGGCCATTGGATCCAGGACCACTTCATCGAGTTGTTCGGCAGAACCCGAGGCCAGGACCTGGTGGCCCGCATGCAGGCGGCGGATCTGGAGACCTGGCTGGTGGATGATCTGCTCTTGAAGGCAGACAAGATGACCATGGCCGCCTCGATCGAGTTGCGCGTGCCTTTTCTGGACCACCGACTGGTGGAGTTCGGACTGGCCCTGCCGCGCTCCCACAAGATCCGCGGCAGTGTGGGCAAGTACATCCTCAAGGATCTGTTCAGCGAATGCCTGCCAAAAGATCTTCTGTTCCGCACCAAACAGGGCTTCCCCGTTCCAATTTCCCAGTGGTTCCGAGAAGGCCTGTTCGAGCGCGTGCAACGGCTTCTCACCGACGAACGCACAACCGCACGCGGGTACGTGACCCCGGGCTATGTGCAGAACGCCCTTGCGCGACACAAGAGCGGCAAGGAGGACCTGGGCCGGCGACTGTTCTCGCTGGTGGTGCTGGAGCTCTGGCACCGGCGTTGGGTCGAGGGCGAGTCCAATCCCGCAGCGGCTCTGGGCGAATAGGCCTGAGCCCCCTTCAGGCCACGGGCACCCAGCCTCGCCGCGCCAGCCGCTCCAATGCGTGCCGGTACTCCCGCTCAATCCCATCGATCAAGGCCCCGGTACCCCGCGCCGCTTCGGGCAACAGGCCCCAGGTGTAGGTTTCCAACTCAAGGTGCAGTTCCCCAGAGGGCCAGGCTTCAGGATGATCCAAGGCCGCATCCAAGACCCCTTCCAACTCCGCCCGGGTGGTGCCGAGCCCCTGCATGGAAGCAAGGTTCACGGGCACATGAAAGTGACAGCGCCATTCGTCGCAGGCCAGCCAAGCATCAAGGTCCTTGCCGAGCTCCCCAAGGTCACTGGCACGCTCAAATCCGCCACTCTTACGCCCCGTTACCTGATGCAGGTAGCGAGGTTCATCCAGCCCCAAGAAAACTCCCCTCGCTTCCTCCCGGAGCGCCGGGTCGCGCAGCACCAAAGCACTGGAAAGCTGAACCTTCGACGCCCCGCCCCCCAGGTTCGCATTACGCCAGGCCACGGAAGGCAACTCGAATTCTACGGCCGCGTGACAGGTATCCAAACAAGTGGAGAGCAGGTCCCCCGCGACCCGCTCCGCCGCACCTCCATCCAAGCCTCGTTCTTCACGTAGAAGGGCGGCCGCCCGCACGCGCGCCACCGTCAGAAACTCCACCAGTGCCGAAGTGTCCCCAGCCGAGGCCCGGGGCTCCGCCTCAAGCCCCAGGGACAGACGCGGCCCGGAATCTTCCGCCTGCAGGTCCCAAAGACCGAGCACTGCCCGCGCCAGAAGCTGGCTGTAAGCGTGCAAAGTCATCGGCCCCTCAACCCACTCACCATAACCACCGGGATGGGTGCTGACAGAAATCCGGGCCGGAACCACTGCTGCTCCTTGAGCCAGGCGCCGAGTCACCTCAGCCACGGCGAGCGTAAACTCCAGCCGCGACTCCTGATCCCAGGCCGGGGTGTAGACATCGGCCTTCAATCCGTCCATGTGAAAGTTGCCAAAGGGGAACGAATTCGCGGTAAAGGGCACCAACTGATTCCCATGCAACAAGTTCGCCAGACGGGCAAACGCCCCAGCGTCCTGGGCTACCTCACTCGCCACAGAGGCTGGTAGATAAAGCCCGACTCCAAAGGGCGCCTGGGGAGCCAGACGCTTCCGCAGAGGCAGGGTGATGGACTCGATCCCCTCAAGAAC
>LWDU01000057.1_pt1 | contig 71521 bp, 66 predicted proteins | sample 727161 | NCBI WGS metagenome assembly LWDU01 (sample SAMN04566230, study PRJNA314399) | hydrothermal vent metagenome | isolation source: deep sea hydrothermal plume seawater | place: Mexico: Gulf of California, Guaymas Basin | collected 2004-07-11 | reverse complement strand
ATTCATCTTCTCCTTGCATTAAGTTACTGAACTCATCAACATCTCCCCAGATCCAACGCTGTCCATACTTCTCATCTATATCAGACGAGCGGATCATCAGGGCGTTGTACAGATCGTACACAGGCCAATCCCATCGGCACATCGGGCGTGACACCATGTCACCTAAGAAGTAGTACCAGTGACAGAGAAAGCACTGCCATTTATTAGTTACTTTTTTCATTGTCGTTCTCCTTGTAAAAGTATTTTTAATTTCATTCTCCAGACTCTTCGATGATGATTTGTATTTCGTCAATGTCACCGCGATTGATGAGCATTTTCAGTTCATGTATTAGCCTTGATCTGTCCCAGTCGGCAGCGGTTACAAACCCTGCAGATGTGATGACGTTTATGATGCCTTCGTTTGATAGGTCTATTTTCATTATTTTTCTCTCTTACACTTACAACAGTGCACTTACAACAGTGCTTTTAGTTTTGTTCGGTTTTCCTGGGTGAGGTAGACAGTTACATCAAACTTCTCCCAAGGGTCGTAGATAGTAAACGCTAGAAGTGGGCCTTGGTCTTCAAAGCCTTCTGCGTCAGAAATCTGCAGGAAAAACTGCTGCAACTCGTGGGCGCGTGCAAACGAGATAAGTTGTTTATTAGTCATGATTTTTCTCTTTTTTTCCTTGTTGTCTTTCTTTGGCTCGCAATGCTTTACGCTCTGCGGCATTGATTTTTTTGGATAGTCCACAAGTGTGGCGAATATCTCTTAGTCTACTTTTCTTCATTTTGTTTATTTACTATTATTGTTGAATTTGGGTTAAAGCTTCTTTGATTGCTTTGTTGCGAGTAGTGAAAACAGTACAGTTAGTCGGGGTGTTGAACATCACGCTAGTGAAAGGACGAGCTCCGGTGTGAAGGACAAGCAAGAATGTTTTTGCTCGTTCTCTTCTTATTGTGGCAACTCTTTTCCCATCGTCGGTAATGACGGTGACATTGAGCGGCTTACCTTGTTTGCTGATTTCAATCATGATTGGTTAGTGGTTAGCGATATAAGAGTTTGCCTGTTTCATTGTTCCGGTAGGCTGTCTGGTCGCATTTCGTACACCGGTTATGGGTGTGTTGAGTCGACGTTCCTTGGTGACAATAGAGGTTGCTTGATTGCCAGTATGTCTCGTATGCGTGTCTGGTGCATCTAGTGATCTTAGGCAACTTATTCATCATGTCGTTTCCTTACTTTCTTCTCTAATTCGTTATATAACTATTATCGTCGATTGCGTCTAAAACCACAATACTCACTAAGTCATTGATTTAACAGTATAAATACAATAACAACTCATCGATATACTAAAATGAAAGACGAAAAACATCTTCTTAATTTGGCCACCACTGTTTTGACTATACTCACGCTGTTCGGATCGATGTTTGCGGCATTCTTGTTCCTGGATGCCAGACACGTTGCGAGAAGTGCCGAGTTTGAACTAAAGGCCGAGATCATCGGGTTAGATATCAAGAAGGACGCCGAGGTCATTGCTCATTACAGGAACAAAGAACTGAGCAACACGCCTCTTATATCCGCAGAAAAATCTAGATATGAGTATTTGCAAAGTGAGATGAAACGAAAGGTTTACAAGAAGCAACTGATAGAACAGAAACTTATGGATCTTGAGTAACGTGGGATGATGTGGTGCTTGTGGGTATAGATAGTCATGCTGGTAACTACTTCTTAGTTATTAGTGTGTATGGGTGCGCTAACACCGCGATACACATCTATTTATACAAAAAAAAACCTCACTAGCGAACTAGTGAGGTCTAAAGTGGTTAGTTAAACTAACTCTTTTTATACTACTATCCTATGCAAGGATATTATCGATCCGCATTATGCGGTAGTAAACGTTCGTCTTAGGAGGCGCTAGGTCTGCAGAAACGATTGTTCCATTACCTTGTGCAAAAGGATTCGCGACCATTCCGTATCTGGTCTTGAAGCCAATTCTTGGCTGAAAGTCTTCCTCACCAACCGCACGAACCATCTGTAACGGCACGTATGGGCAGTAGAACACACCAGCGTCATATGGGTTAGTACCCTTATAACCAGCAGTGACGAAATCTACAGTAGCATAAGGATCAACATAGACCTTAATCTTTCCACCGATAATACCAGCAAACGTGTTGCCTGTATCATCAACCTGGAGTTGTGTAGACATCGCAGGAGTGTAATCAAGTACGCCCGCAGAGGATAGAGCAGTAGCAACATCTGAAGAACAGATGATGATGTTACCCTTGCCTCGACGAGTTGCCTTAGCAATCGCGTGACATTCTCTTTCGAGTTGTACGTGAAGTCCCTTGAATTTCTCAACTGACCAGCGACCATCCGCGTCAGTAGACAGGTCAAAGATACCCTGAGTAGCAACGTTAGAAGTGGTACAACCAGTTACTGCCTGGGAGTTAATCGTTCTGATGATTTCGCGGTTAATTTCAGCAAGCACTTCTGTTTGCAGAATGTTAGCGATTTCAGCATCAGCGTCAAGACCGTGGATTGCTTTCAAGTCTTGTGCAAGTTCTAGCGTGTAGTGCGCTTTCAATGCACGAGATTTAGCAGTAACAGTCTGCTTCTCGATTGTGAAACCCATCTCGCCGAACGAGTCTGCACCAACTTGACCAAGAGTCTCAGCCGTAGGTGTAGCCATCGCGGTACCAAAGGTGGGCCCGGTTCGTTCGTTATCGATTGAACTATCAGCATTCGAATCAGTAAGACCAGATAGACCAGAAGGATCAGCAGTGTGCGCAGCACCCGCGGAGTCTCCAGAGTAAGAAGTGTTTGCTTCGTTGAAGAACGCCTCATCCCCTGCAGTTGTACCAAGTTTACTGCTCTTGTAAAGTGAACGCATTGCGAAGACAAGACCAGTAGGTCCTGACATAGGCTGAACGCCACATACGTCATATGCCATAAGGTTAGGCATTGCACGACGAACAAGTGCGATTAGAACTGGATTCCAGTTAGCAACGCCGCCAGTAGAGGTAGGCGCTGCTTCGTTCAGCATTCCCGCTTCTTCTTCGGTTACGCGTTCCTGGTTTTCCAGAATGGACGCTGTTACAGCGCGTTTGTAGTGGTCAGTGATCGGAGACGCAGATTCGTCGTCTAGGACCGGTGCCCACTTTTCAATCAACTGATTGAAAGGCATTTGATTTTGCATTTAATATGCTCCTATTGGATTATTTTTATTTTACTTCCGAGACCCACGAAGGGACTGGACGTATTGTGCCATTTTTGCTGATGGTGCAACTGTTTCTTCATCGAAATCATCTTGAGTTTCATCTACAATTTCTGTAGATTCTTTCTTGAAGTAGGATTCTTTAACAGTCTTAACCTTGGCAGAAAAAGTGTCTTCGTCTTCAAAGTCAAGCGACTCAACAAGAGACATCAGTTTTTCAACTTCAGTTTCCGCTAGGTCACGACTGTGTTCACGGATAACCGTGGCACGTTTGTATGACTCAAGTTCTTCAGACATAGTAATAACAGACTCTGTTTGTCCATTAAGTTTTTCTTCAAGTTCTTCCACCTGTCCAGCAAGTTCGTCAACTAGGTCAATCTTGGATTCAGGAACTTCGATGTAAGATTCAACGAACAACTCTTTCAAGTTACTCATAAAATCTTCGGCGATTTCAGCACGGAGACCTGTCTCAACAGCGACTTGGTTTTCCTCCATCCAATTTTCAACTACATAGTTGAGGTAGTTATCAACGTTCTCAACGAGGTCAGTTCGAGTAGTCTCGATTTCTTCGCTAAGTCTCTCTTGATATTCATCTTCCAATCTCCCGACTTCCGTCGCGATCTTAGAACGAATCGCAGTCTCAAAGATGATAGCAGTTTTGCTCTTGAATTCTTCAGAGAGCGTTGCTTCCGATTCAACCAAATCAGTCAATTCTTCAGAGAAGTCATAAGAACTTTCTGGAAGTTCCTCTTTCTTCTCGTCAATCTCAACGTCATCAAAATCTTCAGAAACTTTGCTATACATCGCCGTAAGTGCTTCCTTGTTCATGCTTGCCATTTTAGAATACATAGCGTTTAACATGCCAGATTTGCTCTTAAGACTCTGCTTAGGATCTTGCTTCTTGCTGTCCAGTTTCCTGGATGGGGCTTTCTTAACAACACCGTCTGTAGCATCTACAGAGTCGATGGATTGCTTTTCTGCCTTTTCCGGATCGTGACCTTTCTCTTCCTCGATGTTTTCATCACCGTCAGGAAGGTCTACATTTTCGAAATCTTGATCTTCGTTCATGTGTTACTCCTTAAAGTTTGTTTTTAGCAACGAGAGGAAATTCTTATACTCACGAATCTGGACCGCATATAGATCCTTCTTTGGAGCGCGCTTAATTTCTGTCTCAATTTCTTCAATTACCCGAGATTCGAGAACGCCGTTGTTCCAAATCCAATCAACACCTTCCATGATTCCGTTAACGAAAGCACCGACTGCTGATGGATCCTGTACGATATCGACTGTATTTAAAATATAGTCCTTACCTACGTAGGAGACGCCGTTTCTATTCTCAAGACTACCCATACCACGAGTTGAAACACCCAGTCGAACGCCACCATCTAGTAGACCTTTTACAATCTTTCCATTAGGAGTGTCGAGTATAGATGCCTTTCCGATCACATCATTGTCTGACCAACTAAGTTCAGTAATGAGGTGGGAAACTTTATCCAGATTAACAGTAGGACCCGCAGGGTGATTTAACTCACCTACCGCCCGCTTCATGCTAACCTGCTCTGTAACGTATTTGTTAACAGCAGATTCTAAAACCTTCTTGCTATAAACACGTCCATTTCTATTCTTACCTTCTGCTTGTGCGAAAATACCTTCAATCATATAAGACTTTTCGCCGTTGCTTTTCGTTTCGGTGATAACCTCAAGTTCTTGTTCGATGGTTTCTACAATCAGTTTCATTTATACTTCCTTTGCGAATTCCGTAGACATTGCTTCTGCTTCTTTCTGCGACCGGTATGTGTCTAGTTTGTCACCATCAATGTATGCAGTGAATCCACCTTTACCCTTGTACACCGCAACGGAAACTTTGCCAACCTTTTTCGAAGAAACTTTATCACCCTTGGGTGCAGTCTTCTTCGCTTCTCTTATAGTAGAAAATTTCTTCATAGAGTTTATTTATACCTTTTTAAATCTCAAGATTGATCTTCGTCTTCTTCGGTCTCAACCGCTGTGTCATCGAAAATTTTAGATGCGATTCTAACCTTCGCTTGATCTAGAGCAATCTGGACTCTATCGTCCAATGCGCTATTAAAGTTGGATTCGGCCGCGGTAAAGTTCTTGGCACCGATGTTTGTTATGATATTTTCTACGTCAGTATTGTCGTCCATAATGGATCTCCTTTTATATTCTTGCAATATATTGTGTTTTCTTCAAGTTGTCTTTCAGTTTAGTACCAGCTGATCCTGCAATAGTATGATCTGAAAGTAGTTCATCCCAAACTTTATCTGCTGCTGCATTAGAGATCGCAGTAACATCATCTGGTGTAATTGCCACCGCAAGTGCTTCTACCGTAATTAATTCAACGATGTTGGATCTAACCAATGATACCGAAACACCATTCGCAAATCGAAACGGTGTTTCACCGGCTTCTCTAGTATATAGGTTACCTGTTATAGTCAGTGTGTATGACGTTCCATATGGAATAGGTTGTATTCTCCAACCGTTCTCTAAGAAGTAGGTAGTACCTAGATCCTGACCAGCAGTAATCGGGTCCCCACCAATAGCAGTAAATGCTTTTGCCCATACAATAGGGGATGGTGCTTCCGTAGATGCCAACACCCATTCTTTCCATGCAGAGTACAAGTCAATCTTTGTATCAAGTTCGGAAACACCCTCGTTTACATAGATGGTTCTTGTTGCACCGTCGAATGCCACTTTCTGGCCAGGATAACCACTCTCATCAGCAGGTAACCACTGCCAATAATTCCCGTAATTGCCCACAAACATGCTACTGTATCTCTTGCCAATTTAATGATAGTTGAACCTTCGCGTTATATCCTGGTTGGTAGACTTGGCCTGTGACAGTCAAGTTTTGTAAGTTTTCTTCACTATTATCAGAATGTCCGTAACAAAATGCTATATCTTGGTTGACCCTTGCAGATAGAATATCACTTCCTCCGAAATTATATTCACCCCAAGATTTATAAAAGTTCGTCCACCAGAACCCATGGCCCCATTTAACCGATACAGAGAACGTAGCACCCGCACCCGCGCATGCGCTGAACCCAACACCACTTGCCTTATGTCCTATCGCACCACTAATTTTTCCATTATATGAACCATAATTAGCATTTGATACACCATCAGTTTCTAATAGATGTCCTCCCGTCAAAGGTAGAATACGTACTTTAACTATTGCTCCTGCTGATACTTCAATTACTTCTAACACCGCTTCTCTATGGTTAACTATTCCTGAATCGAGTTCTAATATATCTCCAGCAACATAATTTGTTCCTCCGGTCGCAACTACAACGTTTTCAGACAATCTGAAACCAGTTGCGTTTTGACTCCACGAAGATGCTGATCTGACTGTATTATGTCTAGACCAAGTCGCGTCTGCAATATCGGAATTTTTACGGATCCGCAATGTTACTACTGTGCCTGGTGCTTCAACCAATTTATTAGTGACTACTCCACCTGATATTGTTAAGGGTGTTGGTACTCTTGACAGTTCATAAGTAGATGCTAATTTTATATTATCAGCATCGATTTTAATGACATAATAGTATTGATGATCGTCTAATCCGGTTACCGTTGCCCCTACACCATCTTGATACTGAACCTTATCACCGTCCAACAAATTATGATTAACCATAGGTATCGCATCAGTAGCAATAACGCCTCCAAAAAATCTATCTATTCTTTCGTCTTGGAGATTAACATTCATATCGTGTAGTTTAGAATAAGTTCTGTTTACAATACTATTTAATAACCGTTCAGCACGAACTGCAATTAAAGGAACTTCACCTCGTGTGTCATCCATCATAGCATGTCTATTTTGAACATTTCCATGAAGGAACGTCTGGGCGTTCGTATATCGTGAAGCATTTTCATTCGTATATACTGTAACTTTGCCCACCTTTAATATGGTTTCTTGACTAGTAACTCCTGCTCCGAAATTTCTAACCTCTTCTCTAATAGGTAAAGCAGATGCTGGAATGGGGGCACCCGAAAACAAAGCACTATTATTGAAACTGAAAGTATGTGCCAGCAATTTATCTCCAGCATCATTATATACTCCGAACTTAGCAGAACCTGCCCCACTATTCGGTATATCGATCCAGAAAAGATTTGGTCGAGTTATATCAAGATCAAATCCTGTTGCATCCGTACCATTTAACGTGTTAACATTAAAATTCACTGCTGCTATGATATGATTTACGACTGATCCTGTTGTATTAGTTCTATGAACCGCACAAATAACAGTTTCTCCAAAGGTGTCTAGAGCGCCAGCAGGATCGTATGTGGTGTCAAGTCCAGTAGATTCTAAAATTTCCCAAAAGAATCCGTTATACTCATCATACATTCCAAAACGTCTAAGCACTCCAGGAGTGGCTCCGGTCATTGATACTCCAAATACTGCTTCGGTAGAACGTCCTCTACCTAAAGGAAAATAGGTGTTAGTTGTTCTAGTTGCACCAACACCGGCTACAGTTCCACCAGTTGACAAATCAATGCTTTTTGTACTAGTATTGACGGTCACATCGGGAACTCCACCGGCAGCAATATCCATAGTTTCGATTGTTGAAACTCCAGAGTGTATATGGTGTATTGTTTCGCCAACAACAAATGTTCCTACAACGTCTGTTAATGTAAGGATATCATTAACTGCATCAATCGATTTAACATGACCGGATGCTTCAGAAGTTCCCCCACTAACATGCGTTCCTGCCGCCCAAGATTCCGCTGAATTTAATGGATTTGTATATTTTAGGTGAATTTCATTATCGAAAAGATCAGGGTCAGAGTAATTATAATCATATGTTTGAGTATATAATGCACTAGTATCCTGGGTGAGTAATGCTCCGGATTCCGCAACAGTCACCGCAGGCAAAACAACGCGAGATGCGCCTTCAGCAGTAATGTGTAGAGACCTAGCAGGATTTTCTTTATCAACAGTACTCACATGTTGAATACCCAAAGTATTTGCAGGTCCACCTTCAGTATCCGTGTTTAAATTAACGCTGGCAATCCAAACCGAAGATACCCGAATCTCTTCATCATCTAACCAAGTACCTGTACTGGCATTTATCCACAACAATCCTATTCCTGCGGTATATCCAGCAGTTTCAATACCAGTAACTGTTCCGGTGGCACCGCTAGTGCCACCTAATATGCTATCTCCTACGGAGAACGATTGGCCAGTTTGAATAGTATCAAAATGAAGTACAACCCTTTTCGCAATATGAATTTTCTGCCCTGTGCTATTAGGGGGCATTTGTATAAAATCATGAGGCATATATGCTGCCATTTTATAAAATCTCCGACAAAACTTGAGTTAATTTATATCTATTTATAGTATTTATCATGCCGAATTATACTTCAAACGCATCAAAGTTTCTGTCGAGTGTTTGTGACAACGGAAACGAATTGTTTGATACTAAGATTGTTTGAGTCAATTGGTAAACGGGCAAACTACCCTCTCTGAATGCCAAGAAGTCTACTACTTCACCCGATGCAACCTGAAAAGAATATGAAGCATTTACTTTCTCTACCGTGACTGTTTCGCCCGGAGAGTCTATTATAGCAGGTAATTTACTAGTCGAAGATGCAACGGCAGTAACGTTGATTGCTGAGACTGTACTTCCGCCGGTATATGTATACGTATCGAAGAGTTTAAGATCGCTTCTTTGTGATACTCGAACTTTATCTCCGGCCGTCAAACCCATCGCCGCGAAACTTGATGTGCCTGTGCTAAGTATTCGTGTTATGTTTGCAGTGCCACCAGTGTCTAACTCGATGTCTGTACCTGTGACTGCTGAAAGAACGTCTTGATTAAACAATGAAACTGGCGCTGCGGCCGCAGACGAATATGGTGATGGGTTTTCTAGTACTGAAATTTCTGTATTGCCTAGAAGACCAGAGATTGTTACAGTAACAGGATTAGCAATAGTAACAGTACTACCATTAACATTATCAATAGAAGGTGTATCACCTCCACTGATGTTTATTGTAATCGTAGCCCCCGCAGGAAAATCGACTCTAACATCCGCAGTGTTATTATTAAAAAATATGTTCGTAAGAGTGTAAGAAGTTGCTCCAGTACTAGTGCCTTTAAGCAATATTCCTTTATTACAATTCTGAATGGTTAAATCTCTTACAGTATTAGTAGCAGGATTAGTATCTCCAAAATCTACTGCCGCATGTTTTGCGGGTACAACTGATCCATCAATAGTCGATTTCGTTAAGAAAGCACCGTTTCTAATTTTGATACAACCCATCTTAGAAATGTTACAACTGATCATTTCGGCAGTTGATGTTTCTAAGTTTATATCACCCGCCATAGCCACAGTGCCCTGCGTGATTATAGGATCTGTTCCTGCTGTGCCAACTACAGAGATTCTTGAACGTACCCAATACCTGCTGTCGCTATTTACTGTGGTCTTTGCCCAATCATCGGGTTTTGAGTATGTTATAGCATTTGTTCCAGTTGTTCTTAGACTGTTTGTTCCGTCTGTAACATCTGTTAATGCAGACCACGCACTGCCGTCCCAATACTCAAACACTGTGGTGTATGTTCCACTAGTGTTTGCTGTGGTTACGTTTAAGTTTATTTCATAGAATATCTCATCGTGCCCCACATACCAAGCATCGTTGAGTCCTGGCGTTGGGAATGGAGATACTGTGCCAGTCGCTTGATTAAAGTCAACTGTATCGTCTATAAAAGACCCTCCGTCATTCCTTTTAACATTACGCACTTGGTCGTTGTACAACGCAGTTGTACCGTTCATTTGAACGCCATAGTATGCAGCAGAAGCATTAGCATCGATTGCTGTTATTCTAAATGGAGCATTCCCGGCTGCTCGCAATACACCACCTTCAGATCCTGTTTTAGTTGTTCCTGTTCCAGATGAATTACCCAGTTGAAAAAAGTTAGTTCCCGTTCCATTACCAACATGTCTCCAGTTGTAGAGAGAACCTGATACTGGTAAATTTTCAAATACTATTAACTGGTTTGTGTCTTGAAAATAACTATCTGTTGTACCAACACCTTGAAAAACTGATCCAGCATTTGTGTAATACACACCACCTACGCTACGCAGAATGCCCCATCCCTGAGTACGATCTTCTGCACTCCATTCAGCAAAAGTACCTCTTGCTCCGGTAGTTCCTCCTTCAACTGAGAGTTCATTACCTACCCACAAAAGATCTCCAATTGCCAAATCTTTACCGTTACCATCTAGAAAGTTTACTCTTACGCCTGAACTTGTTAAGGAAAGAAGGTTCGGAATAGAACCACTTGATCCAGCATAAACTTTACGAGGGTCAGTGACCAGCATCATCCATCCGTTATAGACAACAACCTGTGTGTTCAAGTCATAGACATTCCAACGGACATGGTTCTGGGACGTTCCCGCAATAAGTTGCGCTCCACCGTTTGCTCCAGTGTTGATGCTTAGTGCTTGCCCGATTCTTACCCACATTCTTAAATGCGTGTTCTCTAAACTTCGAGAAGAATGTGATGAGACCAGAGTCCCTGTACCCGCATTTACCCTTAAGTTAACGCACGAATTACCTTCAACTTTCGAGGTAGTGTCTCGCTTTACATCATTCCAAGCACCGGCAGCAGTGAAATTGTTCACAGATGCGTTTGAGTTTGCGTTATTCAATACGGTAAAATTACCATCAGTGGTAGCATCTAGTGTTATAGCCATGATCTGACTCCATGCCATCTATCAGACATAACACACATCTGATCCAAATACGGAACCAGCGTAGCAGTAGATAATGCACCGCCCGTCGAAGTGTACTCAGTGTAATAGAGAAATTTTACGCTCATTTATCCTTCTAAATCCAATGCAGTTCTAACTGCTTGTGACAATTTCTCGGCACCTTCTGCTTGACGTTTCTCATCCAATACTTTTTTATGATCAAGAATCTCTGTCATATCAAATTCCCATGTGGGATTCGGATCACCGTCCACAAACTGAACAGTGCCATCATCATTGTATAACATATCGGAAGGAGCAACGAAGTGTGCTGTTACAGTATCGACAGATTGGACTTCCATAAGAAGTTCGTCTGGTTCCATTGACATAATTTCTGCGGCTTGTTCAATACTAATTTTCATAATCAATCCTTTAAATAAAAAAGTGGGGGAGAAAACTCCCCCGTTCACATACTATCTATTACGCGGCATAGTTTCTTTCAAGAGGTGCTACAACCGAGAGGTTGTTTGCGTTTCCTGTTTCAATTGTACCTAAAGTGTTAACCCATTGTGCTTTAGTAGTTCCAGAAGCACGAATTGTGATAGGTACATCGGTGTTTGTTGTACGATTTTCCACAACGTTTGCCGAACCAGGCGTTAAATCGTTTGTATATCCATAATCGAATGTTACAGAACTACCACCTGTGACTTGAGGTACACTATCTCGAATCTGAGTTGTCTGATCCGCTTTGAGTACGATAATTGCAGCAGGTGAATCAACTGGATTGAACCTAAAGTTTAAAGCACCAGTGGTTTGTGTTTCAGAAGCAGGTAATGTTAAGTCATCAATACGAGTTACATTAATAGTACTAGTACTTGTCGCGGCAGTAATCAAATACACACCATTTAGGTTAACATCTGTAAATCCACTTACATCGATGTAATCACCAGTGGTTGTTATAGGTAAAAGATCGCCTACGGTTCTAGTCAATGTTCCGGTTGAACCAGAAACTTGTGTCCAAATAATATTTGAAACATTGTACTGACGAGTATACTGATAATACATGGTGTAAGTAGCAGTAGGATCTTCAGAAAGGTTTGAGTTAAAACTGATTGATCCTGAAGCAACTAGTGGGAATCTCTGTAAATCAACAGGGCCCGCACCGTTATATTTAAATGCTAAGTTACCAATATCAGTTGACGCGAAGTTTTCAATTGCAACACCAGATGGCGTTGTTGCACCGTCAGCGTTTTGCACTAACAACGTTTGTAATTCAGAACCAACGAACGTTAATAGTTCATCCGAAGTATTACCAATCTGAACAGCAGCATCAACGCCACCTTCATCGTCAATAGTAGTTGTTTGACGCAAACGATATTTCGTCCAAGAATATAATTCCTGAAGCGTTAAGAATCCAGACGCGTTAGTAGTAGTAGCATCACCAGCAGTAGCGTCGATAAGCACACCAAAGTTTCGAGGTGTTGTTAAATCAGGTTTACTATTCGCTGCCAAGAACGTTGTAGACAACTGATTGGTTGCGAAGTACTCAATTGTTGGACCTTGTCCTACGGTTAAATCGTAAAACTGTCCACTAGCGTCGGCGGCCGCGATGATGGCATCTGTAACAGTGTAGTTAAGATCATTCGCTTCTGCAAGCGGGAATCGGAAGGCCTGTGCGCCAATTGCACTACCAGATGAAATACCGATAGAGACTGTATCTGCCTTACCGAAAGTCTTACCTTCTTCTCGAACGAAGAGCGCAAGTTCTGCAAGTCTATTATCTGTTCCGGCGATTTGGAAGGTCTGAATTGCTTCGTTGATTTCACCAGCATACGTAAACGCTGCCGTAGTACCGTAAGGAATTGTACCGGACGCTCTAAATGCAAAGTAAGGTACGTCTTGATCACCACCACCAGCACCATCTTGAGCACCGTCGATGGTACCAAGTGAGATAATACCAACAAATTCTTTTTGAATTGTGCCAGCAGTATTAATTTCTTTCCAACCAGAAGTACGAATCAACTTACGTGAAGTATCATCAACTGGAGACCAATCAAACGAAAATTCAAACTGTTCTGGAGTAATTGCTACCAGAGGGAATGGATATTCGATCAAGTGGTTAACAAATTGTACGGTTGCACCAGATAGTGCAAGAGAAGGTGTTTCACTCAAAGTAAACGTTGTCGCACTATCAATAGACACGACAGTGGCAGCAGCGGTAATAGTACCAGTACCAGCAGTAACTGCAACTGCCATTCCTGGCAACACGTTAGTGACATTAGTGACTGTGACTGTAGTACCGGTACTAGAACCACCTGTGATGGTGAAGTCTTGGACTCGCCACGCTTTCTTTAAATATGAGTACAGAGCCTGAAGTGTAACACCAGTTGCCGACAGATTTCCCGCTAAATTTAGTGTGATGTCTCTGGTTGACGCATCGATGTTAACCTCAGTTTCAGTTGTAGCATTAATTAATGCTGCTGAGACGATAGTTGCCATGGAATATATTCCTCTATTAAGTTGATCAAATTAGCATGACAAAAAGTTAAGTTTGTATTACGTTTATTTATAAGAATTAATCTGCACTGTATGTATATGTTGCACGATCATTCCAAGTTTTATCGAAAGAGGCGGTGCCGTTAGCCCAAAGGATATCGAGATCGCCGTCTGCAAATTCTTTTATTCGTTTGATTCTCCAAGTAGTCGCAGACTTGTCTGTGCCTGGAACTGCTTCACCAACATAAGTAAATCCAGATTCGGACACTTCGTCTATTAATTTATCGTATTGCACTTCTAAGTCTGCCTTTAGTCTGTCTAATATTGTTAAGAATGATTGAACAACAAACTTCTTTTTATTAGGATCAAACACCAAAATGCTATCACCGATTACACTAGACAAACGTGTTTTATCAACATCTGCATTGTCTAGTATCTTATATGAACCACCACCTCCGGCAAAACTCGACAATCTACGAATCTGCTGATCCACGTTCTTATTTATTAACTCTTGATTCTCTCCAACTCGAACATTGAAATCCTTTACGAGTTGCTCAAATTCTTTTCTGTAGTCTGGCGCTGGCGTACCTTGATCGCCGATATCGCCTTTCTCGCCGGGTGAACCAGTATCGCCTCGATCACCCTTCTCGCCGACATCACCTTTGCCACCTTTAGTACCAGACGTACCCTTGGTGCCTCTGGATCCCGCCGTACCAGGAATTCCTTGGTCACCCTTATCTCCATATGGTCCAATAGCACCAGCTGCTCCTGCGACTCCAGGAACGCCCTCATCGCCTTTCTCACCGCGCCCGCCGCGCGCACCTATAGTGCCTTCGGGACCAACTGTTCCTTGTTCTCCCGCTTCACCTTTCTTCCCCTGCGGACCACTTTCTCCCTGTGGTCCTTGTTGTCCCGATTCTCCTTGTGCACCGACTTCGCCGGTAACACCTTGTTCACCATCATTACCGTCTGTACCCGCATCACCTTTTTCTCCCTGAATTCCAGTCGAACCAGTCTGACCACGGTCGCCCTTCACACCCTTATCGCCTTTGTAACCACGAAGTCCCTGTTCACCTTGCGGTCCAGGAGTCAACACAGTTTGCTCTAAGGTTTTAGAAAGTCTGTCGAATTCTTTTTTCGTGTACGCTAACGAAAACGCAGTAGTGGTGATAGGCGAAAGTTGTGTCACCCTTATTCCTCATTCATTTTATTCACGAATCCAATCATAGATTCAATGAGTTCTTCTTCACCGTTAGGAATGTATCGTTCTACTTCGAGTTTAGATGCTAGTTCTGGCGCGAGTTTATCTGGTATAGGTTTGTCAGCATCGGAACCAGCGCCACTCTTACTAGGTGGTTTGGGCTCTGCTTTCGGTGCAGGTTTAGATTTGGGTTCTGCTTTCGGTGCAGGTTCTTCCTCTTCCATTCCCATTGGAGGTGGTTCTGTCTCTAAGTCCTTGTCCATTTCGTCGTATTCATCGTCGGACATTCTAAGAATATTCTTCATGACCCATTCTTTAGTGTAATACTCTCCGACGTATGGTGCAATCTCGTTGAGTGCTGCGATTCTTTCTCTGAAAATCTCAAGTTCTTTCAGTTCAGCGAACTGATTGTCTCTCACGAAATCAACAAAGATATCGTTTTTCCAATCATTCCAGTCTTGTTCTGTTATGATTCCTTTAAGGATCAGTTGCTTTTTAAGTACGCCTAGGAATACATTGCTGAATCGTCGACGAAGTCTATCGATGAATTTCTGAAACTTAAGTTCTTCTCGTGTTATTTCTGACGAACGTCCTAACGAGAACGGTGTTTCCTGTTCTAATCTACTAGTAGGAACGTTCAGTGCTCGGAATAACTTCTTTTGGAAGTATAGGATGTCGTCGATCTGGCCTAGATTCTCGCCACCTGGAAGTGTAGTGATCTCAGTTCCTTTACCACCTTCACGTCGAGGTAACCAAAAGTCTTCCAGCATAGACATATGCTTCCGATCATCTTTCATCTCACCAGTAGACGCGTCGTATACCAGTTTGTTTCTATATCGAGACATGATACCTTTCATGTACTCTTCTGCTTTGCCTTTCGCCATGTTGCCAACGTCAACATAAAAGATTCTTCTTTCAGGTGCGCGCGCGAGACGATAGATGACAAGCGAATCTTCCATCCATCTTAACTGGTTGATTGATTTGAGTGATTTGTGGAGATGAGAAACAACTTTCTTTCGTGTCTCGTCTAACATACCTGACGTGACATAACTAACAGCGTCTACAGATAACTGCACACCGTGAGAAACACCAGCAATCGCAGGATTTTTAGGTGATGTCTTTTCGAAGACATAAAACTCATCCACCTTATCTACAATCTCAACGCCAGTTTCTTGATTTTTCTTATACTTTACTTGTTTTACTTTCTTTATCTTTGCAGCATCTATTGGTCTGATTTCTTGGATGCCGAGTTTTAAATTTTTGTCGTCCACAACAAGGTGGTGAACTATTCGCCCGTCGATGTACCATGATCGAAAGATGTCATGTCCAAGTTCATTGAACTTCAACATCGATATAATTTGGCTGAACTCTTCTTGAATTTCTTCTTTGATATTGTCTGAAGTATCAACGTCATCTAATGATAGTTCGACAGAGGACCTAAGTTCTGAAGCAGAAATTGATTCGTTCACAATTTCTTCGATTGCCATATCAACATCCGGATGGAGCGATACAGCGCGATATTTGTTTACTAATTCTTTACTATCTTTGGCATCTTGGCCGTCGAGATTCAGGAATTGTCCTGAGTGTAACCCTGATGCAGTAACATATCCTGCGCCGTCGTCATCGACTGGTGGCACAATAGATTCGAGATTCTTATTCTCTTTCTTTTTGGTAACTCGCTTGAGTTCGAAGCCAAACAACTTCAACCCGCCAGTAGCTTCTTCTGCCATAATATGTTCCGAATAAAATAAAAGGAGACTCCCCGAAAGAAGTCCCCTTTATTTAGTACCGAGTTAAGATGTAGTATTACTCGTCCAGTATTGCACTTGGAACTCCACAGTAAACTCTTCGATGGTATCATTAGTGTCATACTGAAGATCAATCTCAGAAACTGCAGATGGAAAACAACCGACAAACTTGTAACCTTTAATTGCGGTTTCGTTTTTATCCAGTTGATCGACTTCCAAATCTGCTTGGTAGTTTCCTGGATTGATTTCACCAGTGTTTTTAGAATGAGAATTCATCCCATCCATCCACTGTTCCATTGCATTTCTAATTTCGAAATCCGTGTCATTGATAATAGTGACAGTCCATGGATCGAAAGTTCTATCTCCAGCGATTTGCAAAACACGACCCCTAAATGGTACAGGGATCGGTGCGATGGTAGAAGCAGGAAGTGAAGCACCTTTAACCATAAGCGAAGTTTTCTCCGCTTCGGCCGGGTTGGTAATGCCGAGCGCCGTTGGAAAGGTCAACCTGACCTCGAACAGATTCGGACGCGCTCCGCCACCTACTAGTCTTGATTTAAATGTGTCTACGGATAATACAGCCATTTTTATTCTCCTTTATTAAACTGTGCCAACGACTTCAGAGAAGTCAACACCAGAACGAACAGCAACAAAGTTCAGAATAACGTAGTTAATAGAACGTGCTGGTTTAACGAAGACGTCAAACACAAACTCATTTCTATCAACGACCGCTGAGGTATTGTTGGTCTCATCACAAACCACTCGGAAGTCCGAGATACCACGTTGTCCTTGGACTTGACGTAGGAATGGTTCGACGATACCAACGAATTCTGCTCTTGTGAACTCGTCATTGAATTCGAACATAACGTTTCTGGCAGCTGCACCAATAGCGCGTTCGATTGTTAGGAACAGTCTTCGAACGTTAATACGATCAAAGGCTGACGGACGTGATTCTTTGGTCTTATCGCCAAATAGAATCGGTCCCTGTCCTGGAATATTAACCACTGGGTTAATTCCATTCTTGTACAATGTATCTCTTTGTGACTTCGAAGCAGAGTATGCCAATGAAGTAATACCAAGATAATTACCACGACGATTACCTGCAGGTGAGTGCCAAGAAGCAGCAACCCTATCGGTATTGGCCATGATTCCAGCAGTACTCGCTGCAGCAGGAATTGTAACATACTGATCGTTGTACTTATCATACACTTTCAGATAGTTGTTATCTAAAAAGAGGTATGAAGAAGCAGTAAGCGTATCAGCGAAAGTAACAGTATCAGTCACAATGCTTGTTGCTGCATTACCAACAACTGATGCCCGATTCGGAGAAGCGACAACAACACAGTCCTTACGGATTGTAGCAGCAGTCGCAATCAAATCGTTGACAACTGTAGTTTGATCTGCTTCTAGAGACAAACCTGGAGCAATCAAGAAATCAACTGTAATCTCTTCAACATTCTCGAACTGGTCGAAACCAAGTAGATAATCAGCGGTGCTAATAGCACTACCAAGTTCTCCGTTTCCAAGAGAATATGTTTTCACATTGTCGTCGGTAAGAATAAAGTCAGTATTCGCCGCACCAGTCAATGTGAAAGACGTAGCACCACCATCAGAGTCTTGATTAAGACTTACCGCATGAACATACTCAGAACGATTTCTAACAACATCAAGGACATGGTTAGCAGTTCCGTCTGTTGTCTTTGCGTCTGTCGCAGCCGATACGTAGGCAAACTTCTCAAGAACAGCGCCAACTGTACCAGAAATAAGACCGTTGTCGTCTATAACGACGACGTGCATCTCGTCGTTGCTACCGCTTACGCTTGAAACAAAGGTAGATGTTCCAGGCGCAGCATCAAACTCGTTATTGTATGTCCAGGCATTGTATGCAGAATCTGCAACCGACGTAGGACAAATTTGTATACTAAGACTAGAACCACTAGCACCAGCATATCGCGAGATGAATGTGTGACCATCAGAATTAAGTGCTGCTGATTGTGTGTCAAAGGCATCAGCGTTCTTGACAAGAGGACGTGATGCAGCTGCTAGGGTAGTCGCTACAGTATCGTAAGCGTTTTTACCACCAGTTGTTGCGTCGTCATCAATTGTCCGAACTACCTGAAGACTTTGTGAATATCGTAAAAATGAAGCGGCAGACAGAAATTCATCTGCGCTTGTTGCGCTGGGAGTACCAAATCTAGTAACCAAGGTTCCTTCGTTATCTATCAGAATTGGTTCATCCACAGGGCCCCAATTGAACTCTCCGACAAACGCACCGATTGAAGTTTGTGTAGCAGGTACAACACCTGATAGGTCGACTTCTCGGATTGTAATGGCAGGAGACAATGAAGTGTTAAGTGCCATGATTGTTATTCCTTTCTCTATTAGCTAATAATAAGGGGTTTCATAATACGGATCGTAATCTCAATGAATTATTTATAAAAAACAATAGTTGACGCTAGAAAACATTGTAATTGTCACTAATCAACCAATTCTCGCGATCTTCTCTGTTCTTTCTTTCCCACTCTAGTTCTTCAATGTAGTCGTCACCGTTATCAATAAAACCAAACGGTACAATGTCTTGTTCTATCTGCCTAACCTTTTCTTGGAATAGAATTTGTTTGAGGTTGACATCAGTCATATCGGAGAAGAACTGAGTACTAGCAAAGTATCCAAACATGACAAGATTCATCATCAGGTCATCGTGATTACCATCTGACGCTTCGTATGACTGACGCTTTGCTTCGAATGTTGATATTTCTTTAATAGTTTCTTCGTCGTATATCTCTAGTTGTCTTTCTTCTAGAATATCTTTGATCGCTGAACATCCAAGACGTTTCGTCTTGCGGTTCATATCAATACCAATAGCATCGGACTTTATAGCGGAGGTTACATGGACGTTTTCGTATTCAAGGTCAAGATATAATCCATTACAGACAACCGTACCTTGATCGTTGTTTTCTATTACAACGTATGCCTCATTGTAGACAGTTGCATACTTATATATAACATTAGGGAAGAGTATTGGAGAAATAGTATTGTTCCGGTACACCGCCACTTGTTTAAAAGGGCGTGTCGAAATATCAATTATGTTGAACGTAGAATAGTCCTGACCTCTTCCCTTCGAGACATCAACGGTCATGATGTACTCGTGCTCTGCGCAGGGCTCGGAATATACTAAGAAAAGACCACGATCCATGTAACGCAGGGGCGGTGCTGTTCTAAAAGACATCAGCGTTTCTGCGTTAATTAATGTGTCGCCTGTCCCGAAAAAAGTATTCCCATACTCTTGGTCGAACTGTAATTGTGAAGTGTTTGCAATCGTTTCGTTCTTCCAGGCCTCGTCTCTTCCCGGCACATCCCACCAATCGACTCGTGTAGATGCGTAGTTGTTAGTACCTTGGACTGATCCTTCCCATAGTTTATGGAACGTGTTACCTATACCATTTGCTGTCGAAGTGATAATAACCTTAGTAGTTTTACCAGAGGTGATTACAGGATAGGTTGATGTGTAGAATGTATCTGCCTTTTCGACAAAAGCAAACTCATCAAGATACAGTAAGTTAACAGACATAGAACGTATAGATGAACCAGACGTCGCGCGCGCGACCATAGTAGAGTTATTAGAGAAATCTATGTTACCTTTATTGAGTGCTTTACATCCTGGTTGAAGAAAGAACGGTAAGTTTTCCAGCATTAACGTAATGCGTTCTAACATCTCACGAGCGTTCAATCCTTTATTCGCCAGAACTGCCACTGTTTTTTCTGAATGAAACAGAGCATACCATAAAAGATATGCGCAACAACCGATGCTTTTTCCTGATTGACGACATGCGAGTACAATGTTGAAACGCTCGTTAGTGAAGTTTTCAAACATCTCCTCCTGATATGGATAGAGATTGAAAGGAACAAGACCATGGTCTAGGTGTATTACTTGGCAATAATTTTTAGCGAAGTACTTTGGATCTAAGCGGCACTTGTTGTACTCCTTAATCTTCTCCTCTGTCCATGCTTCCTGGACACCATTCTTTTTAACATTACCATTTCCGAGATAACCGTTGCCTGTAGTCTTAGTGTCATCCAGAATATCAGGTTTCGTCATTCGGAGTCACCTCTATTACCTTTTCGTCATTGTCTTGTAACATTCGCTGAAGTTCTTCTGTCGTTCCTACAAACAAGTTGTTAACTGTCTGGCCAGGAACTGGTTGCGAGACGGCAGGTAAGTTTGATTGCTTGATGTCCTTCTCTTTCTTGTTCAAGTCCATCAACTTATCAGTGATGTCGGCATTCTGTTTCAGCATTTGGGCGAAAACTTCCCCTGACCTTGGGTGTTCTGATGATTTTAGGATTTCCATCATCATGTCCAAACCTTCTTGTCCTTGTTCCAACAGGGCATAGTATTGTTTTCTCGCGAATATGATATCCGCGTCAACATGTTCATCGTTATATTCTGTCATTTATGGTACGCTATCTAGTGCTGCAAAAATATCTGTGTTGAAACCAAAGTCGCTATCTGGATTAACACCGTTTGGTGTTGGTGTTACCTGTAATGTTACTAGTGAAATATCGCTGTCCAACAATCCGGCGTCTTGTTGATACACTTGTCCTTCAACCTGACGAATAATTGGTCCTGTATACACTGGACCATAGAACGAAATTTTCATATCAAACGACAATGTATATATGATGGTTCTTCGTTGCTCTAATGGACCTTCATAGTCGTCCTGAAAGGACACACTGTTGAGCGTGATCGGCACATCGTCTTTAATGTCGGTGTAATCTGTCAGCGGTACTGCCGTCACTGTGTAGTGTGGATTGAAATAAGGCATGATCTGCTCTACGATCTGGAGCGCATCATCCTGAGTTTTGGCATACACGTTCAGTTCAAACTGGACACTGTACGGCACCGATGTATACAATTTTGATCTGTTGTCCGCACCAGTACCCACTACTCGTCTGTTAGTCTTAGGCAATTGTCGTAGTCCATCGTATTCGAAGGAGATAATCTCAAATGACATCCTTGGTAGTTTGACTGCCAACTGTCTTTCGTTATCTTCACCCACTGCCATCTGTGCTATACGATCAATGAAGTTTCTCTTCGGCGCATAACTCAGCGGTACCTTTACTTGATTCAGAGAAGCAGTATTCGATGTTGGTCTAACAACATTGATATTATTAAACAAACTTCCAAAAACAGCAACCGCTCGACGGATGCGTTGATGATAAAAATGTGAACCTAGAATTTTATATTCTCCTTGAAAATTCTATTTATTGGGAGATCATGATCATTATCGGGGATCTCCGAACGGATTACTTTCGGTAAAATCAATGAAGTCGCCAGCGAACCCGGGAATTGTATCGAACGTATCGTTCTGTGCGTCTAGTTGGATGTTCTGCAGTTCTTGTACCAATGTTGGTGTACCAGTAGATCCTGTTGTTCCACCTGTTACCGTTACGCCAGTAGCAAACTGGTGATAATCTCCATCGCTTGTGCTTACATGCGCGAGGTATAGTTTATCGTCAGAGTCGTTCCAGTTCACAACCTGTCCCGTAATACTATAGTCTAAGTTTGTCTGTGTAACAATCTCTCCGACATCGAAATCAGTCTGGGCAGAGTCTAGCGATAACACATACTGGAATGCTGCGAAGTTCTCCACATCGTCAATCTCAGTGATACCAGTATCGAAATCTTCGTCGTTGTACTCGAACAGTTCGCACATCATCCTAAACGTTGGAAGATTCTTCAACTGATAGAATGGCGTTTCGTCCTCGACCTTCATGATCTGGAACATAGACTTTGACATCGGAAGATAAATTATATCGCCTTCCCGTGGTCTATAGAATGCCTTGTTCTGAGTTTCTTCGAACGCAGCAACAGTATTCAACCACCTTCTACGCGCCATAATGAATGTGGCAGCATCTCGAATCTCTACACCAAACTTAGTGAACAGATCACGGTCGCCTTCGAACGCGTCAATATTCTCAATGAACATTTCTATCTTGTATGCATTCTGAAACATAGAAGAGTTGTCATCTAGAAATATAGGATCAGTATTAACCAACTCACGCGGGATGTAGTAAACATCCGTCCCGTAAAATTGTATGGACTCTATGATCAGATCTTCGAGAAGATTCTGTTCGCCTGTCGATCCTCTACTGTGGTATTTATTTACTGCCACGTATTTTCTCCCATCTATTCCTTCGGAAAGATAAGTTTCCTTGCGTCAATGTACACGCCCTTCAGTCTGGCTAACACCTTACCCCAAGTGCTATCTGGTATTGGTTCTTCAGTTCCTTTGATCACTGCGTTCTCCTGTAAAAATTGCTCAAGTGTTACGTTAAAATCTTTAGCTATCCACCAGCAATAACTTTCAATCTGATCAGTGATATTGCCGTCACTGAAAGTCCCCACCAGATGGTCATCATTCCAGAAAGGTGCAAGTTTATCTAAGACAACCCAACCCTCTGCGGTCCAGTAGATCAGCGCGAGATATGGAATGCCTACTTCGGGCGCATCTATCGTATGGGTTCTCCAAAACCCTATCCTGAAGCGAAACCCTTCTGCCGAGAATTCATAACTCGGAGACTCGTTGAACGTGTTCATTTTATTCAGTTCATTTAATCCATACTGAGCCGGTGTTTTTTGGTGTGGCATTATTTCTTCTGGCATTATTTTTCTCTCGTTAAAGTGTAATAAATGCATCGCCGCATTTCTTGTAGTTTCATGATTCTCATCCTACGAAGAAATCCACGGGCATTTCTTGTTCTGTCCGAATAGATTCTTTCAGTGCTTCTATTTCAGTCTGAGCATCGTCGTACATTTGTCGTCCGTTCACAGTCACACCACCCGGAAGTAACATACCATCAAATTTCATCATGTTAAGTCCCCACTGTTCTTTGATCAGTGCGGTAGTATAGTCTTTGATCCACATGTCATTGTAGACGCTTGTATTTGATTCTGGATCAACAATCTGGTATACTTCTATTACTAAATAGTCACCAAGAGATATATCTCCATCATTAAGGTCGCCGAAGATATACAATTTGTTTTGTCTTCGCGAGAATCGTACTTGAGGACTTCCGTTCAACTGCATATCGATCATACTCAGATATTGTTCCATCTGATAAAGATATGACATGTCACCATAAAAATTACCCAGTTCACCCACGTTGTTTAGAAAGAACTGATATTGAATATCAAACATACCCGTTCCTGATCCATAAGAATTCTTAACAGGAAACATGTGGGACACATAGATGATACTGGCAGGCAAAGGAATATAACCATTCGTCATATCAGAATCTGTCACTACATGCTTGAAGTAGGATCTTAGTGTCGCGTCACTATGGTATTCTTGGTATCTCTGTAGCGCATCATCGACCTTATCTTCGACCTGATCTATATCGACATTAACTTCCAGCACAGGTTCGCCAAGTCTTCTAAAGCAATAATCTATTAATTCTTGCCTTGAACTAATGACTGCCATGTGTTTCTCCTATTCGTATCCATCTATTTATAACTATCCTCGATCTAATCATTCCAAGCACCAACAGTTCCCCACTTAGCGATAAGATATTTTCGAATGTCCTTTTCTTCCTGTGCTGTCACAGATCGATCAAACAATATCATCTCGCCTATCTTAATATCCGCAAAGTAAAGACCGCCAGGATAACCCGCGATGGTAAGCCCTCTCCATGAGGTATGCGCCCCGCCAGTTCCTTGGTCACCTTCTACGGTTTGCCAAATGGTATCGGTACCTGCGCTGTTTAGCATGTCATGTTGTACACAATGAATATCACCATCAGGCAATAGAGTACCTGCACCGTGTGTTGTACCACCACTCCAACCATGTTGTGTACCCGTCACCTGATCATAATAGTAGATATTTCGAACGGATGTGGTAGTTGACTCACCTTCATAAATAAATCTATAAGTCGTTGGAACCGTTTGCCACTGATAAACTATGAAAAAGGTGGCGTCTATACTATAGGTGGGCGCACCAGATGTTCTAAGACATCCTCCTGTGCCACCAGTATCCCAACATGCTATACCATTTAATGTATTAGATATGGAGAAATTAGCAGAAGAATTGACCACAGTATCAATGTCAAGATCAGTACCAGTGGTTCCCGAGTTTGTCCATGAAGTCGCGGACGCAAGACCATCTGCATGCCACCAACCCTCAGCGTCAGTCGAAACCACCGAAGGTAAACCAACACCTTTGAATGTTGCTGCCATTGCTTTTCTAGATAAAAATGCCATAATTATGCCGGGTTCATACAAGAACCGTATACAGTTCCGTTCATTTGAAACAAAACAACACCTGTGTATCCTGTTGTTTGTAATGCTGGCGCGGCCGCAGCACTGTCAGTACCCATCCAAGTTACAGAAGGCCAAGTAACAGTATAGGCAGTTCCGTCATCTATCATTAATGTGATAGATTGTCCGTCCTGTAATGCTTCGGTGAATGTTGTATTACCGCTAAGTGTCTTATATTGTATCGTACCATTCGCTTGGTCGATAGCAGTACCGGTTAGACTGTATTGTGTTTCTGTGACAGTACCACTGAATGTTGCGTCAACTATATCCCCATGAGTATCTGTTCCTAAATCTATACTAGGAATCTGCGCACTGTCCAGCGTACCAGAAGTTCTGGACAACGGTAGAGAACCATGAGTATCCGTGGAGATGTTTAGATTAGGAACGGTAGCACTATCTGCCACTGCAGGAAAAATTGAAGTCTCAACAACAGCAACAGAACTAGCATTCTGTGCAACAAACCATCCGTAGTTCGCATCGACGTATTTGAAACTCAGACTAGCAAAGTTAACGTCGATAGTAAGGTCTTCTGACAGTCCCATGATCTTCAGACCATTGCGGGCGACTGTTGTGGTACGAAAATCTCGGACACTTAGTTCTAGGTGGTCTGCCGAATCGGCAGTTGACGGCAGTGTCATCGTCTGAGCGGAATCTGTCAGTTGATAATGGTTATTAATTGCCATGGTAGTGCCGACAGCGGTAATAGTTACAGGCAATGAACCGGAAGAGGAGGACCATACGGCTGTGCCGGGTGCTGAATACGTCAGAACCTGACGGGCACTACCGCCGGAAGGTATGTGCTTGTTTCCCGCAGTCACTGGGTGCGTATAAACAGTATCAACTGCATCTATCCTGACTGTTGGATTAGTTTGATTAGTTACTGTTGCCGTTGTGTTTGTGCCGCTAATAAAGTTAAGTTCTTCAGCGTCCGATACAGCAACTTGAGTACCACCATTACTCTGCACGTTAAATGATGACATAGTACCGCCACCTGCCGCAACAATTTCCCCCCGCACATATGATGTAGTTGCTATCTGGGTTGTGTTTATGCCGGCCGCCGCAGTTGGTGCTGTTGGTGTTCCTGTTAATGCGGGACTAACTGCCGCGACAATACTACCAGTGCCTGTTGTTGTAATGGCATGGGTGTGACTTGTTGCTGTTACACCATTAGACGTAGAACCAGTCAACGTTCCTGGCGTTCCCATCGTAACAGAACCGGAACCAGTAATAGACGTGAAATTCAGACCATTGCCTGCCGCGACAGAAGTAACAGTTCCTACATTAGAAGTCCATGATGAGTTGTTATTGAATATAGATAAAGGGATAGAGGAAATAAGTTGTCTATGATCTGCTCCACCGTTCTCAGCAATTAAATAATCTCCAGCTATTAAGGTTCCACCAACAGTTAGTTCCCCTAAATCAAGTGCTAGAGTTGTTGTTCCGCTTAGTCCTACGCCCGCTGCTTGATTGCCTGTATAACCGGCAGTTGAATGATCTCCCCAACCATGGGCAGTGTTCCACTCAGTTGAGTTACCACCAGTAGCAGTTATAATTCCAGCTGCAGTTATAGTTGCAGCAGAATAAATACCTGCGGTACCAATACCACCCTCTAATGATCCGTTTTGGTGTACATATATTCCTTCACCAATGCTCGCATGCGCTCCAGTACCGGACCTTCTCCAAGCTAAACCATAATGTGAAGTTGAAGTCCAAGTGCTGCCACTGACTCCACCACCATCGTAACTCGTGCCGATAGCCCATATATTCGCTCCCCAAGCAGTACCACTGCCCGCATCTACGGCATACGAACCATTTAATCCATACCTCGTGGCTATTCCACCTGATACATCGATACCCGCATCTACATTAAGATTATTGACATTAAAGTCTTGTGCGAAATCCCCGCCTATTAATGCATATGTTCCGGTGTGGTTATGGCCTGATGTTGCAAAGGCAGTAGCCTCGTTACCATCTAATAAATCGGCATCTAAGCCTGTACCTGAACCATCAACGGTTGTAATAGCAGCGAGAATTTCAGTAGCAGTTTGATCTGCAGTGGCGCCGTTTTCAACATTGATCATTGTCCTTACTTGTGCCGCAGTTAGTTCAGCAACTATACCACCCGCACCTGCAACATTACCTAAAATTCTATCGTCAGCAACAACGTTCTGCATCTTTGCATAAGTGACGGCATCGCCAGCAATTGTCAAACCAGTGCTTCCAGTAACATCGCCTGTGTGTGCATCGTGACTTATACTAGGAGTCGTTCCTCCGGAGGAAGTTAATCCTGTACCACCAGATACAGATGTTACTGTTCCTGTGTTGGTTGTGAACGCAGTTGAGTTGAACGCGTTTGTACCAAGTTCTCTTGTTCCTATTACATTAGAACCATTGATCATTACTGCCGTTGCTTCAGATACCTGATTTGACAGACTTGTCAGAGTCAAATCAGGTGCAGTTACTATGCCTGTGAATATTGGTGAACCCGTACCAACGACATCACCTGTACCGTTTGTGGTGATTGCATGAGTGTGACTGCCTGCTGTTGTGCCGTTGCTGGTCGCGCCAGTCAGCGTCCCAGGAGTTCCCATGGTGACGGTGAACGTACCACCTTCGCTATTGACCGAACCAGTTAGACCGTTGCCGGTTCCACCTTGTTGAACATAGTTACCAGATGTTCTTGAACCGAGAGGAAGATCGCCATGTGTGTCGACACCTGCTGCTAAGTTCAACGAAGGCAATCTCGCACTGTCAAGGATACTATGCGTGTCATTGTTAATGTCAATGCTAGGTAACTGTGCACTGTCCATTAACCCGTTGTATGAATTGACAATCGTTACATCACCTCGGGTATCAGATACGAACCATCCATAATCTGAATCGATAAATTCAAACGTCAGGCTTGAATAAGCGACGTTAATTGTGATGTCTTCAGCAAGACCCATGATCTTGTTGCCATTACGGGCAACTATTGTGTTAGTAAAACCTCTTACACTAACTTCAATTCTATCTGCAGAATCTGCTGAAGGCAACGTCATTGTTTGGGCAGAATCTGACACATGATAATGGTTCGATTGCGACATCGCAATACCAGTCGCTGTCACAACAAGCGGGAATGATCCAATACTTGGTAATGGTCCAGTGTATGTTATGACACCGGAACCACTGTTGTACGCAAGCGATCCTTCACCACCGGTATCGGTTACACTTATTGCTGATCGTGCTTCAGTTTCAGCGAACGAAGTGTAACTGTTTGGGTTTGTGGCATTGTATGGAGTAAATGTTAGTCCAGCAACTACGGCGGAACTTGTGACTATTTCTGACTTGACATTCGCTAAAGTTTTAGGGCGAACATAACCGTCACCTGATTGCTCCATAAAATAGTGGGTTGCCGCGGTCGTTGTATTTCCACTACCTGTAAGGTTTATATAAGTGGGATAAAAATATCCACTGTAATTAAGTCTGGTTGAACCTGTAGGAGTTGCTGTACCTCCATTGAATTGACCTGCAGCTGCAACCGTTCCGTTATATTCTACAAAGGAACTAGTAGTTGATCCAGAGGATACACCGCGAGCGCCTGGAATAGTGCCAGTATCTATGTTGCTGGCGTTCATGTTCGTGATCGAACCGCCGAGTGTTATTGTACCAGTAGACGTTATCGGTCCACCAGATAGTGTTAACCCTTGAATTGTTCCTGATGCGCCAACGGATGTTACTGTACCCGAAGTCGTAGTATAATTGAAATCTAATATCCTTGCGTTAATAGCAGCTGATGTCATCAGGTGATCATCAGCGCCAGAGTATTCTGACGTGATGTCGATGTCGTTCATGGTGTGACCACCAAGGGTCATCGATGTCAATGATCCTAGAGATGTCAAACTCGATGCAGTCACGACAGCAGCAAGGGTTGTTCCAGTGAGATTACCTGCACCATGCGTGTGGGTATCATTACCAACAGCTGTTGCGAATGAGATATTACCTGATCCAGTCCATGCCGCGGATGTACCAGTAACGTCACCTGTTAACGTTATCGTTCTACCTGTTGCCCAAGCAGATGCCGTCGACGCATTACCCGTCAATGCTCCATTGAATGATGTCGCTGTTAGTATTCCCGTCGATTTAGCGAACGTGAATCTGTCCGTACCATTGTCTGTTATTTTGAAGTTAGTTACACCACCCTCTAATTCCATAAGGGCGTCTGTTCCATTAAACGCCATCCAAAAATCGTCACTTGTACCGAATCGAATGGTGTCATTGTCGGCTAAATCAATTGCAGTTCTCACAGTGAGTGTGCCGTCCACCACCATGTTTGTAAAATAACCTTGATTCCATGTTTTTAATGCAGTACCAAGATTACCCGTATTGTCTACATTGGGAAGGATGTCGCCAGAAGTGACCAATGGACCATCAAACGTTGCAGAGTCGCCTCTCAGACTGCCTGTTATCTGAAACTTGCTTCCATCGTCTGAATCAGTACCTACCAGGACATTACCTGTAAATTCCGCCAGACGGATTATACCGTCAGCATCGACTTCAATAGAAGGAATACCAGAGATATCGTTAACGGAATATATGACACCATCCATAGTGTCGGACAGCGAGAACAATTGACCTGCGTCACCCTCGAACAAGAGCACATCAGAATCGATCAGTTGTATCGTGATGTTATGCACACCACCAGCAGAATCTTTGAACAAAATGTTTTGGGTTTGTAGGCCATTCTTGGCCACAAACTTCTTATCGTTCGCCATAATCGGTTCCCTATCCCCAAGTTGACGTTAATTTATTATTATTTATACGTTATAACGTTTCCGCATATATTGTCCTTGGTCCAGAGTATGCGCCCATTATCCTAATCTTTCTCTGAATGCATTATAGTGTTGAGAAATTTCGCTTTGGGATAATGTTCTATCGTATATTGCAACGTACTGTATTTCTCCATCAAGAATTTCTGTCGAACCGTTATAGGTTCCGAGATAATGATTAGTAATAGTTCCAGTTCTTGTACCTACGCTGCCAGTGTATTGAGTATTATCCAGATAACCCAAGTAAGTCGTACCGTCAAAAGTCAATGCCATGTGATACCATTGGTTGGCAGTAACTGCTGATGCATTGTATAGAATGCCACCACCACCGCCATTGATCCCATACCTGAAAGTCGTTCCATTGAATCCTATCTGCCGCAGAGTTCCCCCAGTTCCAATAATAGTTTTCCATCCTGCAGCAGAAGTTGTTTTGGCAATAGCAAGTAACGTGAATGGTGTTGTCTCGTCGCCTGTTAATACCGAATCTAGTGTTATATTTCCAGTCGAACCATCGAAACTGAATGTGTTATCTGTTGCATAAGTTAGATTAGAAACAGTGGCAGTAGTATTTCTTGTAAGATCAATGACTGACTCTGTGCTTGACCTAGAGGTGTTAACAGGTGTAGGATAGTGTGGAACTTGACTCTTACTTAACATTACACCGCTGAGATAGTATTTGGTGGTATTTGCCATGCCAGTAAATCCAGCAAGAGATATATAACTACTAGCGCCTGTGCGAACTCTGTAAATTAAATACCATCCTCCACCAACATCTATTATTGTGCCTGCGGATGCTCCATCACTAGAAGGATAGTACATATAGACGTTCATCGAAGTTATCGCTGCGCCATCATCTCTGCGAACGAAACAAGAGAATGTCCATTCTGTGGAGGTTCTAGTATTATCTACATCTGCACCATTACTATGAAGGTAACAGTTCTTAGATGTTCCAGGAGTCCATAAATATGTGGATAAACCTTTATACATGAGATTTGGATCTGTTACTGCTACTACACTCTTAGCATCAAAACCTGATTGAGTTGTTCCGTCACCCCACCAAGTTTCTCCTAGTAATTCATTGGTAGTCGCTGCACCTTTCCACGATTTTTGGTTTTGTCTATCATAGGCGAACTTTAATCCAGATGTAGAAATCCTTGTATTATGGTGAAGTGCCATTAGATTCCGAATCTATTTATAGTGTCGTTATAGTGATTCAAAACTTCCGTAGGGGATATAGGCGATTGCCAAAACGTAGCATTGTATATTTCTCCAATAAATCCGTATATCTCACCCCTTTGAGCTCCTATTCCAGCAATGAGTGTTGGAGGAGTTGTTAATGTTTTTGCCGAAACGTCTAAAGTCGAATATGGAACACCATTTTTATAGACCACTAATTCGGATGCACTTTGTGTGAATCCTAATTGTGTTACCACATTCAAATCGACAGTTCCTATATTGATCGTTGTACCATAGGTTGGTTCTTGATCGAAATGATATCTAAAAAGAAAATTGGAAGATAGATAGTGTCGTTCAAAGTTCCACGAACCTAACTGACCATCACTGCCATATGAGAAAGGTGTTTGTCTGTAATATGAGAGCGCCGCGGCATCCAACAGCGAGGTATTTTTGAAAGTCACAAAGGAAGATATTCCTCTTGTTGTATTCAAACCCCATTCATCTGAAGTCGTAACAACTGGGCGTATGTAATTACTTGCGGAAGACGAATTGACACCATTATTAAACGTGTAAGTCTTACCTGTTTTTTCAGAAGGTGCGGCCGAGACTGTCACACCAGTAACAGGGATTGTTGTCTTACCGAGTATATCATTGACCGTACTATCGGTCACATAGGTTTTTGAATTCTGTGCGTCCCAAGAAAAATGTGGTCTGACGACATGTCTGTGTGAGTAGTGTGTTCCCATTAATAATCCATTATGCTGCTAGTAGTGTTTCGGACACATTATACACTGTGGATGCAGTAGAGGCACTTGTTGCAAGTATCCTCACGCTGCCAGCATTAATGTCTACATCATATGTAGCGAGATCTCCAGCAGTGGAAATGGAACCGTATTGGGTTGCAATGACAGTTGTTCCGTCGTGTGTGACAAGCAGTTCGCAGATGTGTCGGTTGACTCCGTCCTTAGCGATGATAACAAACTTACCACCACCATAAGTCGCTGCTGTAAACGAGGCAATAGATGTTTCCGTGATTGTTGCGAGCGTGTTAGTCTCTGCTGTTGTTGCGGCAATTGAATTGTATGTGACCGTCGACCCGTTAACGTTAACATTGTCAACGTCTAGATTAGTCAGAGTTCCAACAGAGGTTAACGAGGAAGCAATCACACCTGCCGCCAGTGTGCCACCGGTTAAGTTACCTGCATCATGCGTATGCGTATCATTGCCGACAGTCGCAGCAAACGATATATTACCTGATCCAGTCCATGCGGCACTAGTACCGGTGACGCAGTAGTCCACGCAGCAGCAGTTGTTGCGGTGCTTGCATTACCTGTCAAGGCAGCAGTTATCGTACCTGCAGAGAAGTTACCTGATGCGTCTCTGAACACAGTTGTGCTGGCGGTGTTTAGATTGGTTGCATTAGACGTTACAGTGAACGTGCCACTTTCTGAATTGACAGACCCAGAAATTCCACTACCCGATGTTGCGCCTTGTTGTACATAACTTCCGGACGTTCCTGTTCCAAGGGCAACATCACCCGTTAACTGACTCGTCGCGATAGAGAAACCAGATTCGTCTATTAGGTGTGTATGACTTGCCGCAGTAACAGCATTGGTTGTTGTCGATGTTAGAGTGCTTGGTGTTCCCAATGTGTGTGTTATTGTGACATTACCTGACTGGTCTGTCGTAAACGAACCACCAGTGATTAGACCATTACCTGCTGTCAGTATGATAGTTGCATCGTTCGCAGGTGAAGGTAATATAGGTAATCTGTCACTATCTAGGATACTATGTGTATCGTTGTTAATGTCAAACGATACCATTCTGTCACTATCTAGGATACTATGTGTATCGTTGTTAATGTCGATACTAGGAAACTGTGCACTATCGAATGTCCCGTTGTATGAGTTGACAACTGTCACATCACCTCGGGTATCAGATACGAACCATCCATAATCTGAATCGATAAATTCAAACGTCAGGCTTGAATAAGCGACGTTTAAAATTATGTCTTCAGCAAGACCCATAATCTTGTTGCCGTTACGGGCAACTGTTGTGTTAGTGAAGTTCCTTACACTTAGTTCTAAACGGTCTGCCGAATCTGCCGCAGGTAACGTCATTGTTTGGGCAGAATCTGACACATGATAATGGTTAGACTGTACCATCTGTATGCCAACAGCTGTCTCAATCAGAGGATACGCACCAACACTAGGTAATGGTCCAGTATATGTTATGACACCAGTTCCACTATTGTATGCAAGCGATCCTTCACCACCGGTATCGGTTACACTTATTGCTGATCGTGCACGAGCGTTGGTATGGTAAAGGTTAGATCCTTCTGGTAAATCTGTTGTTGTTCCGCTGATATCAGACGATAATTGCAGCGTTGGTATTCTGGCGCTGTCTAACACGCCTGCAGTTATAATAGATGCATTGGCAGTAACGTTCTGTAAGACTCTACCTGATGTGACAATTTCTGTACTACCTACATCAATACCACCAGCAACAACATCAATGCCAGTTGGCAGCACTCTAAGAATTGCCGTTCCTGACACTGCGCCTATTACAACACCTTCCCCTCCTTGTTGCCATATATCAGGAGAACCAGTACCAGCGGATCTGTTCAGGGCTATACCGTATAAGTTTGATCCAGAACTACCGTTAGCAGTAATACTTCCCAATACGGTAAGATTTCCATTATTAGCAAGTTTCAAGACATAGTTGGCATCGTACTCTGGTTGGTCGCCTATTGCATCGTATCCTATTTGGTAAGTGTTGAAATTGCCGTTGTAAGGTAATCCAGAATACCATTGCTCATCAGGGTAAGTGATATCGAAGTATCGAGTACCGATACCTCTACCCTCATAACCGGACATGTGTATGACTGCTGTGGTTGAACTAGCACCTGCACTATCACCTGCAGTCACATAAAAATTAGCACCGGTCGCTGATGGACCGCCTACAGTTGCAGTGTCTGCAAACAACGATGTTATTGTTCCAAGTGAAGTAAGACTCGATGCAGTCACACCTGCGGCCAATGTGTTGCCAGTTAAGTTGCTCGCATCGTGCGTGTGCGTGTCGTTACCAACTGTTGCGGCAAACGATATATCACCTGATCCATCCCATCCACCCGATATCCCGGTCACAGTAGTCCACGCAGCAGCAGTTGTTGCGGTGCTTGCATTACCTGTCAAGGCAGCAGTTATCGTACCTGCAGAGAAGTTACCTGATGCGTCCCTAGCAACAATTGTATCGGCCGTGTTTGCACTGGTCGCATTGGACGTTACACTAAATGTTGATCCACCGGTCTGATTGGCGGTGAACAAGGTAGATCCCGATAATCCAGTACCGATAGTGTTGAGAGTTAATGTACCATTACCAATTGTTGGTGTATTGGATACTCGTGAGTACGCAAGAGATCCATGTGTGTCTGCACTAATGTCTAACGACGGCAATCTAGCGGAGTCTAATGTACCAGTTAATTGCGTCGACGCGATAGAGAAACCAGTTTCGTCTATTTCATGAGTATGACTTATCGCAGTAACAGCATTGGTTGTTGTCGATGTTAATGTAGATGGTGTTCCCAATGTGTGTGTGATCGACGAATCACCTGCTTGGTCTGTCGTAAAAGAACCACCAGTAATCAGACCATTACCAGCAGTCATTGTTATTGTTGCATCGTTCGCAGGTGAAGGTAATATAGGTAAAAGGATACTATGTGTATCGTTGTTAATGTCAAACGATGCCATTCTGTCGCTGTCAAGGATGCTATGTGTATCGTTGTTAATGTCAAACGATGCCATTCTCGCACTGTCAAGGATACTATGTGTATCGTTGTTAATGTCAAACGATACCATTCTCGCACTATCGAGTATGCTATGTGTATCGTTGTTGATGTCAAACGATACCATTCTCGCACTATCGAGTATGCTATGTGTATCGTTGTTGATGTCAAACGATACCATTCTCGCACTATCTAGGATACTATGCGTGTCATTGTTAATGTCAATGCTAGGAAACTGTGCACTGTCAAAAGTTCCGTTGTATGAATTGACAACTGTCACATCACCTCGGGTATCAGAAACGAACCAACCAAAGTCAGAATCAATGAACTCAAACGTCAAACTTGAATAAGCGACGTTTAATACTATGTCCTCAGCAAGACCCATAATCTTGTTGCCATTACGGGCAACTGTTGTGTTAGTGAAGTTCCTTACACTAACTTCAAGTCTATCTGCCGAATCTGCCGATGGTAGGGTCATTGTTACTGCTGAGTCAGACACATGATAATGGTTCGATTGCGACATTGTTATGCCAACAGCTGTCTCGACTAATGGATACGCACCGACACTAGGTAATGGTCCAGTGTATGTTATGACACCAGTTCCACTATTGTATGCGAGAGACCCTTCACCACCGGTATCGGTTACACTGATAGAGGATCTAGACCTAGCGTTGGTAAAGTAAAGATTTGTGCCTTCAGTAATGTTGTCCGTTGTGCCTGTTACATCTGTTCCGAGTTTTAATACTGGAATCTGTGAACTATCAATTGTTCCTGTTGTTCTTGTTAATGCCAGTGTACCATGAATATCTGAACTTATATCCAGAGAAGGTATTGCCGAGGAATCTAACAGTCCAGCAGTCAACGTTGCGACAGAAGATGAATCAATGTCTATTGTTATCGTTGGACTGCCAGTTTGGTTAGTCGTAAACGAACCACCCGTATTAAGACCGTTTCCTGCTGCGATAGTAACTGTACCGTTACCAATCGTTGGTGTACTGGTGAAGTTGACGTAATCGAGGTAGTATGTTCCGTTCTGGCTATCAAGAGTATCGGCATTCACATTCAGAGCATCAACAAATGACTGCGTTACTCGTGTGTCTATTGCAGAGTTCGCTCTTGTTGAGGTGTAGTAAAGGTTTGTACCTTCAGGCAGATCAGTTGTTGTTCCGTCGATATCTGAACTTAGAGAAAGAACTGGTATCTGTGAACTGTCGAGTGTCCCGCTCGTGCGCGCGAGAGAAAGTATACCATGAGTATCTGTGGCAATATCGAACGAAGCAATCTGTGCACTATCGAGTATGCCTGTTGTGCGTGATAGTGCCAGTGATCCGTGTGTATCAGTACTAATACTTAATGAAGGTATTGCTGCGGAGTCTAATGTACCAGTTAACTGACTAGTCGCGATAGAGAAACCAGTTTCGTCTATTTCATGAGTATGACTGGTTGGTGTTACAGCATTGGTTGTAGATCCAGTCAACGTTGAAGGAGTGCCTAACGTGTGTGTGATCGACGAATCACCTGCTTGGTCTGTCGTAAAAGAACCACCAGTAATCAGACCATTACCAGCAGATAACGTTATTGTCGCATCGTTCGCAGGTGAAGGTAATGGAGGTAATCTGTCGCTGTCAAGGATACTATGCGTGTCATTGTTAATGTCAAACGATGTCATTCTCGCACTATCTAGGATACTATGCGTGTCATTGTTAATGTCAAACGATGTCATTCTCGCACTATCTAGGATACTATGCGTGTCATTGTTAATGTCAATGCTAGGAAACTGTGCACTATCGAATGTCCCGTTGTATGAATTGACAACTGTCACATCACCTCGGGTATCAGAAACGAACCAACCAAAATCCGAATCAATGAACTCAAACGTCAAACTTGAATAGGCAACGTTAATAGTGATGTCTTCGGCAAGACCCATAATCTTGTTGCCATTACGGGCAACTGTTGTGTTGGTATAATTCCTTACACTAAGTTCTAAACGATCTGCAGAATCTGCTGAAGGCAACGTCATTGTTACTGCTGAGTCAGACACATGATAATGATTCGATTGCGACATTGTTATGCCAACAGCTGTCTCAATCAGAGGATACGCACCAACACTTGGTAATGGTCCAGTATATGTTATGACACCAGTTCCACTATTGTATGCGAGAGACCCTTCTCCACCCGCGTCCGTCACACTTATTGCTGATCTAGACCTAGTGTTGGTAAAGTAAAGATTTGTTCCCTCTGATAGATCGGTTGTTGTTCCACTAATATCAGACGATAATTGCAACGTCGGTATTCTGGCGCTGTCTAATGTACTATGCGTATCATTGTTAATATCTAACGAACCGATCTGTGAACTGTCAAGCGTACCTGTTGTGCGTGATAGTGCCAGTGATCCGTGTGTATCAGTACTAATACTTAATGAAGGTATTGCCGCGGAATCTAACAGACCAGCAGTCAACGTTGCGACAGAAGATGAATCAATCTTCAGTGTTATCGTTGGACTGCCAGTTTGGTTAGTCGTAAACGATCCACCATCGAGTAGTCCAGATCCTGCGGAAATAGTTACAGTGCCGTTACCAATTGTTGGTGTATTGGATACTCGTGAGTACGCAAGAGATCCATGTGTGTCCGCAGATATATCAAATGATGCTAGTCTTGCGCTATCAATTGTTCCAGTTAACTGCGTCGCTACAATCGAGAAACCAGTTTCGTCTATAACGTGAGTGTGACTGGAGTCCGTTACTGTGTTAGTTGTTGTCGATGTTAATGTAGATGGTGTTCCCAATGCGTGGGTTATTGTGACATTACCTGCTTGGTCTGTCGTAAACGAACCACCAGTAATCAGACCATTACCAGCAGATAACGTTATTGTCGCATCGTTTGCTGGTGAAGGTAACGGAGGTATTCTGGCGCTGTCTAATGTACTATGTGTATCGTTGTTGATGTCGATACTAGGTATCTGTGAACTATCAATTGTTCCTATTACATCCGTCCCAAGTTCTAGGGAAGGTATCTGAGAACTATCAATTGTTCCTGTTGTGCGAGATAACGGAAGTATTCCGTGAGTGTCTGTACCGATATCCAGAGAAGGTATTGCCGCGGAGTCTAACAGTCCTCCGACTAATGTTGGAATAGAAGAAGAATCTACTTTGAATGTTATTGTACTTGGTGCACTCTGGTTTGTCGTGAACGAACCACCACTTAATAGTCCAGCGCCTGCAGCTAATGTTACCGTTGTATCTTCTATTAATGCGCCTGCCGAATCAGGTGTGTTTGCGAAGTTATTGTAATCTAGGTAGTATGATGAATCGTTACCACCAAGGGTAATGGCATCAACATCTAGGTTATTAACAAACGACTGGGTCACTCGTGTATCGATTGCTAAATTCGCGCGCGAACCCGTGTAGTATAGGTTTGTGCCTTCGGTGACGTTTGTGGTTATGGCAGTGTTCGTAAATGCAGAAGCATCGAGTTCTCTTGTACCAAGGGTACCAGAACCATTGATCGTAACCGCGGTCAGTTCCGCTGATTGATTACTTAAGGCAGAGAATGTGTTTGTTCCAGAAAACGTATTATTCCCAACAAGCGTGGGAATAACAGATGAATCAATCTTGAATGAGATGACTTCGTTGCTAGATTGGTTGATCGTGAATGATCCACCGGATAATAGACCTGATCCAGGCGAAAGTGTGATCAGTGAATTGTTTGCGAATCCACTATCAGCACCGCCGAGATGGTTTATTATTTCTGTGCCGCCTGCCGAGTCTTGACTCTTGTAGTATATTATACCATCAGAAGTGTTTATCGCCAGTTGTCCGAAGTCTAGTGTTGTTGTGGTTGGCGCTTTGCCTGCCACAGCACTTCGGAGAATAATCGCAGGTTCTGCCATATGACATCCTATTGATCCTCATATGAGGATATATCCACTCTTAAAGAAGAGTATTGGATTATTATTATTATTATTATGTTACATTCGGAATTACTTTTACTGTTCCTCTCAAAGGCACTTCGATAACAGTATTACTATCACTGTCCAACGAAGACAACTCCATATCGTAGACATACCTGTATCTTGGATTCAGAGCACCAGTTTGTATGTTTGTCAAAGAAAGAACGACGGTGCCATTAGTTACAGGCGATGCAACAATTGCCGAGAACGATGTCCCAGTGTCTTGTGCATAGTTTATTTTTAGTTTTGCAGAAGGAGTAAAACCGGTAAGATCTCTTGCGAGTCCATCGATTTCTCGGAACTGATGTGTTATTGTCGCATCAGTCCCTTGATTGATTTCGTAGTCTTCGTATAAAGTCGCCACTATAAGTTCCATTGAAACATTCTAATGACTTTATTTATAAGAATTATCAGGCGATAGTGATCGTCCAGTCGATTGATAATGTATCACCGACTAGTTTATTGACTTCACCAAAGACAGTGCGACATAGAAGTGTACCGGCAGTAGAATTGTTAAACACACCTGCTTCTTTAACAGCACCAGTTCCAACACCAGGATTGAATGTTGCGCTGAATGTTACCGTGTTGTCGGAATCAGTGATGGTAACTAATGATGCTCTACCTAGTTCGCTAACAAGAGTGGTATCACCTGACACCGCCGCCTGGTCAGAATCGCCAATTGCCATATGAGACATAGCAGTAGGCAGACCAGATGTAACCAGTCTGGATGCGATGTGATTCTGGCCCGAGGCGACTACCAGGTTATTAACCTTCTTCTTCTCTTTCACCACACCATTCTCAGAATAGAGTGTGACGATTAATTCGCCGGTAGTTTTTAGGGTTTCTTCTATCATTACAACCTCGAAACTGGAATACCAAGAAGATAATCTATTGCAGTATCAGACATTGATAATTTTAAGAATGTGTTATCCATTTTTGTCTCCTTGAAAAAATATTATTATTATGTCACTTGTGGGTGTATTTACCTAATGGTAAAAGGGACCACCTTTAACCGCTAGGTAGGTCAGATACCCACTTACTGTTCTCACACTCGATCGCACTATTGTGGAAGAGGGCGACTCAATTAACTAAAGTTGGTTTAATAGCAGGGAAATTGACTGTACTAGGCCAGTTACGTAGCAAAGTTCTATACGCTAGGCAAGCTGCACGTTGTGGGTGATCTGGTGTCTGGCTAATCCAATCTGTAGATTTCAATTCAACATCTCTCCACTCTCTGGCAAGCAATGCACTATCTAAAGTGTCTGTCATTCCCCATATAAAATCCGAGTTTTCGCTTTCTTCAGGGACTTCAGATAAGTCGTTGTATATAATTCCATCAATATAGAGCTGCCCTATTTCCGCCTCATCAACAAGATAATGATTGGCTTCATTTATTATTCCTGATAAAGATTTGACCTCTACAACCGTTGGGTAGCTAGCGGTATTGAATTCAGGATCAACCCATGTGCTATTTTCAACTACTATATAATTAAACATATTCAACTACCTCCCAACTTATAGTTCCCGTCCCTAGGGAGTTTGTTGAAAATTGAGTCCCGGTGATTATTTTAAACGAGGAAGCAGACAGAACTTCGATATGGGGAGATGCCGCGTAGGCCAACCATGGTTGGTTTTGCGCTGTTGATATGTACTCCACTGAGCCGTATAACGAAACTGTAGATTTATTCATAAGTACTTTGTTAATTGAAATTGTGTGTTCGAACTGAATAGCGCTGAAAGCTATCTCCCCCCGCTGTATGCTTTTTATAACCGAGGATGTACTGTTTCGCTGTTCGACGCCATTTACATACACCGTATATGGGTAAAACAGCCGTTCTTTTTCTAAATAGTGACTTGATGGGAGGGTAGCGGCAGAAGTAATACCACCTACTAATGATACATTAACAGTATCCCCAAGCACTCCAGACGCTAGTGGAATTGCGGCGACGTTACTAGTAATACCTCTACTGGTATCCATAACGTAAGCATAGGTATTAGCTAGAAATTGGGCCCACACGCTGTATTGAGATATTAAAGTGCCATCCCTAGAGGCCACCATGTTGGTCTGGTAGCTATTGTGAAAAGGCATATAAGTATGGAGGTTAGCTATATTAAGAGCATTATCTACTGTATTTAAAGCTATTCCTTCCCCAACCAGCAAACCGAAGTAAATTCTCTTGTCAGCACTGGAATAAGTCCAATTCCATTTTGTTGTCCGTCTATCTGAACCGGAGAACTGATAGCCATCTGGCAACGCAATTGCTGAATAAGTGCCCCATGTAAGAGAATCATTTGAAGAGTTATATGTACACGGTTGCCCATCTATTGCCGTAGCATTTCCGGTCGTAGTACTTGAATCAAAAAAGTATAAATTATTACTTCCTGTACCGGCCCCAACCATAGATACCCAGTGCCTGTCTATATTAGAATTCATATTAGTGTAGCCAGAATTTATGACTGCAACTGTAGAGGTAGTAATCTGTGCAGTAGAAGACACAACTAATTTTGTCAGGGTTTTTACATTTGCTGATGTTTCATGCAAAACCAAAAATATGCCTGTCGCATCATCTATTTTTATTATATCTATAGGGTACCCTGCGGTAGTATTTTCAAGAGTGACAGCAGACGTATTTGCCGCTGTGGTAAGCATCAACCCTGTGGAAGAAATAACATTGGCAGTAAACTGATATGATGTATTAGAAGTGCCTGTTCCAGGAGGTGTGGCGAATAAACTTATAGTGTTACCTCTACTCGTCTGCCAGTTATCCACATCTGTTAATTTTGTCATATATGTATTGCCTACAGCACCGTTGTATGCAGTATTTTGTACATAACTAGTAGTGGGCACATTAGTTGCCGCAGGGAAAGTACCACCATCTTTCGGTACTCGCACCAGTTTGATATCCTGATAAATATGGGATGGCGTTGACTGCAAGCCTCTTAAAGCAACGCCTACTAAATAATAGTCTTGCACCTCACCAAGTTGCCATATCATCAGCTGCTTCTGGCTAGCTTGGTTTCCTGCGGTAAAGTTATAGGCGCCGTCACCATCTCTAGTGTAACCATCAGCTTTTAGTACAACAATACGGGAGGCGCCGGTGCCTGTGCCCAACCCGAACAAAGACCTCCCATCCGGAAGAATACAATCTCCTCCCAGCTGGCCAATGTTTTGAACATATCCCGAAATTGCTTCTGTTGCGTTATTGATATCAGCAACAACTCTTTCAACATTATCAAGAACATCAGGGTCTGCCGGGTGTAGTTTGCTTTCTGAGTCTATCTTGAATGGAACTCCTACTCCAGCACTTCGTAACCCTATAGTGGCTGTAGAGTTAGTATAAATATCATTAGTTCCACCTGATGATCCTAAAATTGCCATAATTTATACCTCAAACCAGCCGATAGTTGCATCGACATAAGTTAATTGAGTGGAATTACCCGTGGGCAGCGTGCCGTCAGCAGCTACCGAGTTAATTTTTTCAGTTCCATTTCTTCCTATTGTCACTAATGCTGCTCCTGTGTTACTAAGTATTACTGTATCTCCTACTGAACCAGCAGGTAGAGTTATCGTGAAAGGTGTAGTTGCGTGATTACAAATCAACTGGTCGCCGTTAGATGCGGTAAAGTTTGTTGTTTTCACCAACCATGTCGAGTAAGCATTAACGCCTGCTTTATGATCGATCAACACCCACCCGTCTGTTACTGTCTGCACGATTGTTACTATAGAATTCTGGGCAATTGTTCTATTGCCGTCAGTCGCACTATTTACATCAATCAATGTCGCTGCGCCGTCTGCTATTATAGTTAAATCACCAACGCCAGCATTAAATATTGTAAAGACACTACCCGTCGCGAAGTTAACGGTCGCATTCAATGGTATAGTCCATGAATACGCGGCCGCGTCGGTCGATTTATGAAGTCTATGTTCTTCATCACCTATCGCGAATGTATATGCGCTATTGTGAATTACTTCTTGATATGGACCTGGAGAAGCCGTTGTAGTAAAATCTGTTAAATTACTCATGCGTCATAAAAACCTTTTAATTACTGTTTATTTATACGTGTACAGACCATCCATATGCAGAATCTATGAAAGTAAATTTCGTCGTAGCATATGCGTAGTCCAAAGTCATGTCCTCAGCAAGACCCATAATCTTGTTGCCATTACGGGCAACTATTGTGTTAGTGAAGTTCCTTACATTTAGTTCGCATCGTTCACCGCCTGACACACCTGTAGGCAATGACATTGTTTGACTTGAGTTTGTGAGATGATAAAATAATCCAAGACCCATTGTCAATCCTGTTGCTGTAGTAATAATATCAACCCGTTCTGTTAATGGAGATAGATCAACTGTTATGTCTGCATTACCAACTCTACCCAGAGAAACAATTTTTGTAATGGGATCAAAAACGAGCGTATCAGGCAAAGAATTTGTTATTGGCGAAAAATCTCCAACTAGATCCGCTGTTCCAATTCTACCCATCGTCAGTAACGATGTTGCACTATCATATGATAGTGCATCAGGAAGTTCATTGTTTATGGAACTGAAATTGGAATCAACTTCCGCAAACTCTAGAAATGTTCCCTTTACCGTTCTGAGCGTTAAGTTTGCCATTTATTATTCCGACTTATTATCTTGTTTGAATGCAGACAACAAATCTTTAATGTCATCAACCATATTCTTTATCGTATTTATATCATCTTCCAACGATTCCATTCGCGCTTCGCGTTCTTTTGTTAAGTTGTGTGTTCGAATGGCATTTTCGTATGCACCAATATTAGTATTGACAATAGCCCCAGATATCGGATCTTTCGATAGATCTTGATTTTCTTTTACTCTTATCATATTATATCGCTAGTGCAATTGCTCTTAAGTCTTTCAAGACTGGAGGTACTGCACAATTAGTCCCGTCCATTTTAATCTTAATGGCAAAGGAGATGAATTCTGGCAAACCATCAACGCTGTAACTATATTCCTGAAACTGCTGGTCTGCAGTTGCTGGGGATACAATCGTATCCGACTCGCCTGCTATGTTAAAGTAACTCCAACCTAATTCTTCGAAACTGGATGAAGCGTCTGCCCTTAGTATCTTGTACATAACCTGTACAGAGGAACTTGAGAAGATGTTGGCATCCAGATACACTTTCAGTGCAGTTGCGCCGTTCGCTAACTGTACTCGTTTCGTCATATATATGCCTTCACCAAGATCACCTTCCGATGCAGTTGGAGCAATATACTCTGCTACTGGATAATGATCGGCCGAAGTTAGTATCTCGTTGAGTCTATTTGTCTTAGCAACAATAGAGTTTCTTTCTAGATCAACCACTGGCGAAAGATTTTCTTGAGAAGACGATAGAGTCAATTTCACATTACATGATCTGCTAATTCCTTCGTTAATAGGTGAAGCGACCAGATTGGTGGTTGAAAGACTAACATCATCGATCAATGTTGTGGTGATCTCAGGCCCAGTGGTGAATGATGTAGTTTCTGATCCACTCGCTGAAGTACCAGACGCCAGTGATAATGCCGGTGTCAGAGATGTGCCCGTGTGAATAGTAGTCGGTATAAGCAACTGGTAGTTCGTTACCATCGCATTCTCTGAAGCATACACTTCACTGCCACCGAAGGTAAGAGATTCTGTCGCCGCATCACCAGTAGACACCACGTAATAATCTAGACCCCAGTCGGTGATGTTATGCGTCTTGTTGACATTCTGTAACTGGATCCCATTATACTCATACAATTCGACTGCTAGTGCAGTCGCATGCGCGCGCGCGGTCACTCCGGGAGAAATACCTCTCGTTAATCCTGTGACGGATCTAGTAGATCCTGCTCCGGATATTGTCCCAGTAACAACTTCGTACACAATGCCGTTCACTGCGACGTCATCGTTTTCGGCAATGTAATCAGCATTGTCATTGACAATTCTCAACGACACTGTTCCGGATGTAGGAAAGGCCAATGCTCCTGTTAATGATAGGTCACTGTCGCCGATTGACATACTACCGTTCAGAACACCGTAGATGTTTGAAGTAACACCACTGATCTTAACATCGTTATTGGTAGCGTACATGTGGTGATCATAGTGAGACACTTTTATACTTGTACCACCAGCGAAACACTCTATTGGATCTGTCACTAGATTTTTCTCAGCGATAGGTCTGTTCTCTAGATTAAGAACACCATTCACCGAAGTATCGAACTGCGCGCGATACAAAGTGAATTTCAAGTCTTCGTAATCGTATGCTGTCCATGTAGAGTTGTTTTGTGATTTAAACAAAACACCCAAACTTGGTTGCTTAGATACTGTTCTACCACCTGACAGGTCTGTCTCGCCCAACTTAGAGATAAACACTGTATATTCTTCCGAGTCTGTTAGTAGAACGATAGCGAACTCAACACCTTCTGTCACATACACAGGTGACTCAAAGGTAAATGTCGTTGCTACGCTACCATCAGCAGATGTTGTAATATCCTCTGGAAACACAACGACGTGAGACATAGGAATGATGCTGTTGGTTATCGCGCCACTCTCCATTTCTCGAAGTTGTAGACGTACCGGAATCGTTGTGTCTTTAGCAGCGAAGAAGATATCGACTTTAGTTAGGAATTGACCACCCTCAGTAGATACTTGGACTGACTGTGCTAATGGATCAAAAGGTTCCGACTGCATCCATCGCCATGAGCTCCAATCACTACTTACGCGAGTGGTGACTGATGAGGTCTGAGATGTATCTACTCTTCCACCCACTCGATTAGTCACAAGTTGTGCGTTTCTAGTAGAGATGAAAGATCTCTGTCTGTTCTGTAAGATACCAGTCGAAGAAAACGCAGCATCAGCAAACGTTTCTAGACTAGTGTCGGCGTTGTTGCTGTTAGATGTCAGACGAAGTGTTCTTGAACCAGTTCTGAATTTAGGATTACCAGTAATATTTGGATTAGGAATCTGAAACTTACCGTAAACACTACCAGTAGCATCTGTTACCAGTGCCGTCTGATTGATAGTATTATTATCAGTAATGAGAATCGAACCACTCTCAGGAACGACAGACTTAACACCATCTCGGACTCTGAAGATTGCTTCACTTCGTCTTCGCGCCAGCGCGCCGAATTGCGTATTCGTTAGATTGTCCCAGTCAGGAATCGAACCACGATTTGCAAACACTTGGCCTGCGCTGTTGTTATTGAATGCCCATGTGTTGTCTGTTCCACCGCCGAAGTTAGTGAATCTGAAACTCTCAAGTTCAACCAAGTCTCTAGAGATTGTCGATACACTTTGGTCGAGGAACTCTAGGTCGCTCCAACCGTAGTGCTCCATCGGATCGATCTCAACCTTGATCCAAAGATCGCCAGAAGAATTAGGAGATATCGCGACTGGAACTGTAGGAAGATCAAGATCACCGGAAGTTTTACTAGTGTACAGTATATCTGTTCCTAGTTGAGTCCATCCACTCGGACCTGTCTGTGAGTAGTAAGCACGAATAGTCTTAGAACGTTCCATGTGGTTATGTAACCAGAAGTTTTTCAGTCTCAAACCATAGAGCGTAGTCCAGTTGCCTGTAGTCGTGACCGCTCTTGTTGTAGACGTACCGACAATAGATCCACCGGTTGGAGTAACGTATGGAGTAACATCAACGTTATCGAAGAAAGGATAAACTCGGGTCAAAGGTTTAAGACCATCAGCACTGAATTCGATTACAGTTGATCGCATGAACGGAATGAGTTCATTACTAATCTGTCTATCACCAACCTGTCTAGTATTAATAACTTCTGCTATGGAAGTTTGGAGTCCCCAGCGAGTTCCAGTAAACGTGTCCGTTATTGTTCTTGTTGTATCCTCGTTATTCCGCCACCGTTCAACGCGCCAATGTCGCAACGTGCCCCAGACGCCTCCTGGGTCAGCGACCTGACGGGAAACTGAAAAGCGAACCGGCGAGACATCCACAGTTCTACCTGTCCAGGTAAGTTCTGTTGCACCCCAAACTGTTCCCAGACGATTAACGTTTGCCGTTAGTACAGCGTTGAAGTTACCTTCTCTGTTTGTTCTAATGTCAGGAAGATAATTCTCATCGAACCACTCATCAGAAGTCGGAGACAACGTAAGTGTTCCTGTCCAACTGAATGACAACACAGGGTTTAGATTCTCTACCCGCGTCGCATAAGGTTGGTCAACAATCACAACGTCAGTATAAGGAAGAGTGACCAAGCTGCCTGTTCGTTGATAATTAGAGATTGTTCTCGCTGTATCTGTTGTATTGATTTCTTTCAGCGCAATGTTCTTTGTTGATTGTTTTGGACGTAGTGTTCTATGATTGAAATCGATAGCACTTCTGTAATCAGGATTAGTTACCTGACCGGTCTTGTGACCACCGAAGTTATCAACAAGGAAACCAGACTTGAATCTATCCAAACCATTCTCATCTTTAATTTGTAAACGAGAAGCAGACGATTCTAACAACGACAAAGACGTGTAGTATTCGATGTTGTTGATTCTATCTTCCAGTCGCGCGATATCTTCTTTACGAAAGTTCTTGTGTGACTTCTGAACAACAAGGACATCTCCATCAATCGTGATGACATATGGATTTAGATATACGTCACAGATTTTTATTGCTGAATTTATTTCACTTGGTATATGTGGTTCGTCATCAGCAACACCCTTAACAACAACGAACCTTCCAGCAGTAGTAAGGAAGATAGAGTCCGTTCTAGGAAGATAATATTCTATGTTATTAGAGAAGTTCGAGTTATCTTTTGGCGTAGATGAAACGGAAGCACCATATGATCTACTTTGGAATTCTAAGGACTTGCTGGTGATCTTGTACGCACCATCACCATCAGGACCAGTTCTAGTAGCAGTCGCGACTATAGGTCTATAATCAATGGCAGAGCGGAGATCGTATGTTCCATTTGGACTTCTGATCTCTGGATCTATGCGAGTAGATGAATAGAATGGAATGATCTTGTAATCTATTCCTGAATAAGAAGTAACATCACAATACTCGCCTTGTCCATGTGAGAAGTGACTGAACACAACCAGTAGTTCTCCCACTGGTTTAGCTGCCTTCGCCTTACGAACGATTTTTGCTGTATCATAATAGTTATCACGCTGGCCTGTGTCGAGTGTGAACCTGCTTGTGATGTTGGTTGAACCGTTTACTAATGTGGCAACAGTTGCTGATGCACCAGAAGACACGCCCGTTATAGTTTCTCCTACAGTAAATCCAATAGAACTTAATGGAATATAGAGTAGTGGAGTTGTTGCGTTTATGATGATAGCAGAAGCGCCAGAAGACGATCCGTTCACAATTTCTTTTGCTGTAAATGGTCCAGAAATCAATCCAGAATACGTCAGTGTCGGAGTAACAGCATCCGTTGCGGTATCAAGTGAATCATATACTGCCAACAGTTCGTATGCATCACCCACACCCAGTGAGATTTCTTCATGGACAGCAGATGTGCCCCATGGTCTTGCAACACCGCCATCGTTTAGTTTGTTCTCTACTTTAACCAGTTCGGCAACGTTGTTTGCTTTCGTTTTCGCTGCACCACCACCCTGGCCCGAAACGGTATCGGCAGCGCGAATTGTTGCAGTGATTTTAAGTGCTGCACCCACACCGAATATGCTAACCGATGTTAATGTTAACGCATTAGATACTGCATTAAATGTCAGATTGGTTGCGTTCATGTTAATCATATCACCAGCGACTGCACTGCCTGTTCCGGCGGTTAGAACTGTTATTTGATAATCGGTGTTTGACCTCGCGTTGAACGTTGCTCCCGCTTCGCTTGTTAGCGTTGCCTCGGATGATCCGTTTGTTGTAACGAGATATTGTCTACGAAATTCCAGTGCTCTACTAGAAACGACTTTGACATATTCCTTAGACAACTTTCTAAGTGATAGTAGTTTGTCTTGGTCGTTGAATGTTCCTCTAGCAACACTCGCTGCGACAGATGTCACATTGACGGTCACTGCTACTGTCAACGTCATGTTGGTGTTGTCTGTTATGCTGTTCACAATTCTTCTTTCAGTAACACCTGCCGTGCCCGAAGGAAGATCAATCGCATCACCAACGCGTAACTCTGTTACGAACGCGGTGTTAAACCCACTGACAGTTGTTGTTGTTACAGACACAGAACCTGATATCTGATTTACAACTTCTAGGTCCACGTCAGCAGTGAAATCGATTGTAGCGTCATCATAGTACATCTGCTTCACAGCATCAAACGCGTTTTCTGTTATAGTAGTAATTGTCACGTCACGAGTGTTAGCGGCGTTTCTTACATTGAATCCAATAGCAGCGGAGTCGTAGTTGTTCGTTAGTAGAACTTCGGATGCATTGAAAGATCCAGATACACCTGAAAGTTTCAGGATGCTGGATGTTGATGAAGAATCGACGAATCCCGAAGCGTAAGATGTAGCACCCTTCACACGCGTACCCGCGAGGATGTTAGAAGATTGTGCCGCAGAGTCTAGTGCTAGTTCGGTGAGCATGTTGACGTCGAACATAAACATCTTGTATGTCGTCGCAGAGTCAAACACATCGTCGCTTGCGCCTAGTGTGCTTCCATCAAACTCGATGGAACGTGGACGTGCGTGACCGATGAGACTACCACTTGCTGCACCAGACGTGACTGTGAACGTATCGCGAAGTTCTAGAATAGGATAATTATTGATAGACCCACTATAGTCAACAATGTCAGGCATGCCATGCAGATTTTCAAGTTTAACATAGTTGCCAACTTCAAGTGCCACGGCACCGCCCGCAATGGTATTTGTCTCGCGTGACTTCTCGACATCAACAAAAACAGAACCAATTGTCTCTAGTTCATATCCTTCGATGTATGCTTTACCCTCAGACACATGCAGCGCCATAAGAGGTTCAGCAGCCGTGTTACCATCCGAAGTAGTGACACCCGCGGTGTATACTCCAAGATTCTGATAGTCGTTAATTGACTCTTTCATTTTCAGATTGAATGGAATAACCTCAACGTTTCCGTTCAGATCGAAAGTTCGTTGTGCTAAGTTTTCTTCTAGTTTTGAGTACTCGCTAGATCGAACCTTCCCGGTTAGTTTACCGTCAGTAATTCTTTCTATTTCGATGAAGTTCGCATCAGAGACTGTACCAACATCAAGCGAGGTCAACACGAGGTCGACCGCCAATCTGTCAGCGCCAGGAGCAGCAAAGTTTGGTGAACCTGTTGCGTTGTCAAGAAGAGACGCGTCTGTTTCACTCGAAACGATGGTCTCGGTTGCTGTTAGTCCTATGCGCGCGTTAATGTCTGTTGTGTACTTTGACAGTACGATTGTTTGTGGTTCAACTTGAACGAAAGCACCTTTAATGTAGTACACACCCACCGCAACTGAACAACCAACACCAGTTTGTGCTGCGCCTGCTGCTATAGTTGCTGCTACACGTTCACCTGCCGCGTATGTTGCTACTCCAGATTCTGTGAGTAGATTCTCAGCATCGGCGAATGTGACCGAAGTCTTATCGATCCCGTTTGCAGTATAGTTGATGTATAACGTAAGAGCGTCGGTAGCAGTCGCTGCAGTTGTCGCAACTACTACTCCTTTAACACCACTAGTCTCACCGCGAACTGTCGTGCCTACTAGTTGGTCGACATAGTCAGCAACGTTTATAACCGAATTCGTGTCTTCAATTTTGATCGCGCGGAGTTCACCAGTAAAGGTTAACTCACCGCCCAAGACCCTCGCACCTTCTTTGAAGATGTGCGTCGCATGTCTTTCTATTTGCGTTTGGAGAATTGTCTGAAGTTGAGTCAGTTCCCTTGCTTGTACAGAAACACCAGGTTTGAATAGGATGCGATGAAAGTTTTTAGACTCATCGTAATCATCAAAGTAAGGAGTGGTGTTTAAATCTATATCTGTCATGTGTTATTTCTCGTTAAAATTCTAAGAAAGTTCTGAGGTTGACGATCTGGTTAGTTCCACGATTAAATGGTACTCTATTATCTATATACAATATACTACCAGTATTACGATCTAATGTTGGTGCGGTGATTTCACCTGCACTATCGATAACTAAATTGACAGGTGGTAAACCCTGAGTCGCTAGTGTGATGCCTGCCGTAGGTTCTGTAGGTGTTAGTGCCTGTACCAACATCTTACCATCCTCTACTGCAACAGCAATAAATTCGTTAGCACTTGAGTCGACTAACTTCTCACCTTCGGTATAATCGACGGCCGTGATAGAACCTTTGGTTATAAGAAAGCATGGTGTTGCTGTAGGAATTGAAACTCTATCGACGTAGTTTGCCACACCATTCTCGTTGTACTTAATAGGATCTAGGATGATACCCAGTTGATGATAATTCTTTGTCACCGACATTGTCTGAACTGGATTATTAATACCAGGAACAAACGCTGATATTGCAGTTGGATACGTGTCGTTGATAAGTGAGAAACCATGACCGTTGTTCGGCGCTATAATAACGTCTGCTTGAAATCCTGTACCGTCACCAACGACCGCGACAGATGCTATGTTGTATCCAGATCCTCTGTTGGTGTACGTGAATCCCACAACAGCGCCTGCCACCAGAACAGGCGTACATGCCGCGTTAGAACCATCGCCCGTAATAGTAGCAGTGGCAACAGTGTAACCAGAACCACCGTTTATAATCGAGATGGCCGATATTTCTCTGTCAATTGCAGCGAGTTGGACGTTTGTTTGGTTGTTCTGTGTCGTGATCTGATTGATGACCGCGGTGATTGCACCATTAATGCCTTGTGCTTTTCCCGGATCCGGAGTTGTAATATCAATCGTTCCTGACGTGTAACCAGAACCGGGATTGTTAATCACAACGTTCGATATCGATCCAGACGTAATTATTGCATCTAGATCAGCACCCGATCCATCACCTGAAACCGTCAGAACAATATTGTCACCAACATAACCTGTTCCTGCATTCGTTATGGAGAAACCTATCTGACCATCATAGAAACCAGAAGAGACGATGTCCGATACAGGTACAAAACGTGTGGACAAATACTGATTACGTTCGCTGATAGATACAGTCTTCATATACTTCCATACATAACCATCACTCAATGCGAGGTATGATGTTGTTGTACCAGAAGGTTTGACAGTAGATGCCACAGCACCGTTATTATCAATACACTTATACAGATGGAATTCGTCTGTCAGAACAAACATCTTAGACTCGGATAGATTGGTCGAACCACTAGGCGCAGTTACCGTAGAACTGTACCTAGGATCATACATGTCGTAGATTGTACCGGACGTCCAATCGTTTCTTAATGTCGCTAACGATGTGTTGGAAATATCGGCCAGCTGGATACTGACGATGTTTGATCTAGTTTCTACTTCATACGTTTCTGAAGTTTCAGGAGTAGGTACGTTTGCATCATTGTATACACCACCACCGCCAAGGTCGCTGTCCGTCCAGGACGTCATCTTGCCTAGAACGAAATACGCGTTGGTTGTCTGTGCTTGAATCGCCTTTTGATAAATCTTAGCGATCTCAGAACTGATTGTTGGTTTTATGATTGCTGGCATTTCTTAAGACCTTGTGATTGTGATGATCCACTGGACTTCTAAAGTATCCGATGCACCTTTATTTATAGCAGAAAAAGTTGTTCTACATAACATATTAGCATCTGAATCCACAGCATTGAATATTGCTGCCTCAGTGATCGTACCTGTTCCTATACCTGCACCAAAGTTTGCACTGTAAGTTATTGAGGGAGGTGTTTGATTCTCTGTTCCCATCACTATTCGATTGAGTTCAGTTTCTAGATCAGAATCAGATACAGTCTGTGCTGTCGTTCCTGAACCAACGCCCATATGTGACATTGTTGCGGGACGAACGGTGCCTGTTCCTGAACCTATCTCGTATGTAGTACCCGTACCCGTACCCACGGTTGTAGCGGTGAATCTAGTACCTATCGTGCTGTTGTCTGCGCCGATTGCTGTATAGTCAGTGGAACCTACTGTCAGTATTTCATATCGATGTCCAAGTTTAATACTGGTTGCGGCGACTGTAGCGAAGGCAACAGTGAATGTTGTGCCTATAGTGTTCGCGCTTGCTCCGATATCAGTGAACTGGGTTACTCCAACTGACAGGACGTCTGAGTCTGTCAGTCCTGAGTGTGAATTAGACATGTTGACAATTGTTGAACCCGTCTTAGACGTAATAAAAGTGTCTACAGGAATCGTTGATCCTGTTATGAGTAACGGTAGTTCATTAGAATCGACTGCAATGTTTGACGTCAGAATAGCAGAAGTACTACCTGACTGATTACCATCAACAGTAACCGTTGTTCCATCGTCTAATGTCTGTATTTGATAACGTCTATCAATGTACTGACTACCGAAGTTTTGGATAGAACCATCTGATGCTAATCTCTGTAGAATATGATTAAGACCTATATCAACCACAGTGTTCTTCACCATGATCTGTTTCACGGTGCCGTCCTCGCGGGTGAGCGTGAACTTAACTTTTCCATCTGCTTTAATGCTTTCTCTAAAACTCATCTATTGTTCCTGCGATTATGGGTTCAACTGAACCACAACAATTTCTCCACTTCCGAAGTAACCAACATCGTCATTGGTGTACCCTGATTCAACATATTGTAACAGGGCACTAACTGTGTCTGTTATTGGTTTGTATGTTATTAATGTTGGTGCTGCATCAGTCGCGACAGCAGAATCACCACCTGCGCCTGTTACTGTGAGGTCTAGACCGAACGTCTTGTAATCGCTATCGGTAGTGGCGAACTGGTGTTGTAATAGTCTATTTAGTCGACTATCAACAACCGCTTCTGGAATATCGACATCGGTTGTTATTGTTGTGCCAGCAAGTAGTTGTCCGAACACCTTCATGCCTGCTGGATGTGCTGTTCGATACAGAACGTCCTGGAATTCTCCTATCTGCTTGTCTGATTTAATAACATAAGAGAAGTCCTGATAGAAGTCACCGTCTTGCAGTTTAATGTCATTCGATAGATGGCCTTTAATATCTGTGTACGTCGCTTCGGATCTTGCGACTGGAGTAGACCGGAATATACCTGAGAATAGATCGCCACTGTCCGGCGTCAGTACACCAATGAAGTAGTTTGGATAATCGTATCCGTAACTCTGAAACTGATGACCAATAATGCCCGTTGATCCGTCTAGATCCGTTGGCCGTAAACTCGCTGCAGCGCCCAGTTGTGTTCCTATCGTCAACGTTATTGGAGCAGAATCTCCTAATAGGTCTGTTGATAGTGCGTTGGTTAGTGTAACTGCACCGATGCTGTCTACTGTTGAAATCGTTGTGCTTGCGGGTATTCCAGAACCACTAACACTGAATCCTACCTGAAGTCCAGACGTATTGTCTAGATTCAAGAGTGTGCTGTAAGAATCAGATCGTTTATTTGTGATTATATTGTAAGAAGATGCTACAGGAGGAGAACTGATATCTCCTTCAATAATGTTCTGTATCCAATATAGACTCGCTGAACTAATATTCTCCGACATTAATCGACGAACCAATAACTCAACGTCATCCAATCCAATCGCGTTGTCGTGATTGATGTCACCTCGCTGATAGTTGTTAACATCGAGTGTGATGCCGGAGACATATCCGTTGTGCGACTTACTAAGAACAACCTGAGCACTGTCAACAATAGACGAAACGATTGACTCTGCTGTGAGTCCAACGCCTTCTATGAGATCGCCGACAACTAGTGTGGATGTGTCCGTTACATATAAATTGAAACTAGAATCAGCGATATTAGGTTGTGCTGTCAATGCTGCATCACTATCGATCATTGCCAATAGCGGCGATGACAGTGTTACAGTGTTTCCAAAAATACTGGAGATCGTTGTGCCTGCTTGGAGTGCAGCGTCGCCGTACAAGTAATAACCCGGCGCGACATTCGCAACCGACGAGAGTAACAACGTCGATGTGCCGATATCGCCTGTAGCAGAGTCAACAGATCCGTCAGGCATCGTAACAGAAAACGTCGATGCACTATCGCTAGTGACTGTCGTACCTACGTTTGTTGTGAAAAAGGTATACAGCGATCCATCGGATTCAGCATGCACGATCTTTGTCAGTTCATTGATAACTGTATCCCAGTTAACACTAACGGTCGGCGCTGAATACACGTCCGAATCGACATACGTTTTGTAGTCTAGTTTGCCGTCGCCTCTGTCAATAACTGCTGTTCTTTCTTGATCGTAGTATAGATTAGTTAATTGATATTCTTCGCGCGTGATAGTTTCAACTCTAAGACCATCCGTGGTTGCATCTGAAACAAATGTCTCTAGATCAAACGTACGTAATGGACTGACAGAAGGAATTCTTCTTGTTCCAGTCTTGGTGACAAAATATGGTTGAAGTGTCGTGTTATAACTATCAGGATATCGCGAGTATTCTAGATTCGCTGCAGTGATTGTAGGTACGGTAGCAATCAACGCAGGAGATATTGTAATAGTGTCCGAATCTACTATAGAAGCAATGGTTGTGTTTAATGCGAACGCCGAATCTCCGTAGATGTAGTCGCCTACAGATAAACCAGATATGCTGATTACGTCTAGCGTCGCAACACCTGGACCAGCAGTGAATCCCGCGGGTAAGACCACGGCGTCTGGTGTCACGTAGGATCCGAATACGTTTCTTGTCCAGTTAGTGACATCATAAGACCGAGAGAATGTGAATCCCGAACCTACGCTCGTAGTATTGATCAACCGATCTGTGGTTGATTCTATTGTCATCTCGACGTCATCAAACGTCAGTGTCGCGCCGTAGTAGAATGCATTGATCGCATACTTACTAACAAACACTTCATACAGTCCGCTCTTTACCGTCGTCTCTATTCTAACAACTTCGGCAGTAAATGTCTGGACTGGTTGTCCTGGGAATTGAGAGGACAGCGTAGCAAACTCGCCGACGATATCAAGCGGATCACCTGACACAAGCGTCGCCATGAACGAATACTGTCTGTCCCAGTTACCATCTGACGGTTTAAAAATGTAGTCTCTTGGTAACCAGATTTCAACATCTTCGCCGAAGAGAATTCTAAAGAGAACCTTTACTGATTCAAGTGATCCCTTCGCTTCATATAGGATTCTTGTATTCTTTAGTAGATTAGCGACATCGTCATCAATGTTGTCTTTGTTTATGGATATTGCCGAACCGACTTCAGTGTACAGTTTCTGGAGAAACAATCTACTAGTCGACTCGGTGTTTCGAACAATCTGGTCGCGATTGATAACAGCAGAAGGAGAAAACTCATCCTCTTCCATGAACTCGTAGTATTTCTTAAGGAACTCAATGAAAGGAAGCGCGACCTCAAGTAACGCTTCCGGTATTAACTCCTCAACTCTATTCTTTTCTCTGCTCATTACAACCTAGTAAACGTTTCGAAGTTAGATACTCCAGATTGACCATTTGTACTAATGCTATCAAGCGACATTGTTACAGTTACATCAGACGGAATAATCTGGAGCAACTGATTGAACTTGGGAGCGATATCAAAGGCATCAGGTGTGACGTATACGGATATGGCGTTTGTCGAGTCGAACTTAATGCTGTTGATCGTGATGATACCTGTTGTGGAATCAATCGTACCAACGTCTGAATAACTCTGGAGTTTCGACTGGGTTAATGCATTATAGAAGAACACTCTTCTGGAAGTTACAGATCCTGTTATAGGTTCGTCACCTAGTTTAGCAGAGATGCCGTCAATCAAAAACTCTGTACTGTCTATGCTGAACTCGGTATCTGATGCCAAATAAAGTTTACTAGGGAACAGAATTGTATACGTGGTTGTTTGTGTTGGGTTTGGTGTAAATGCTTTATACATCGTAGGTTTAATTACACTACTCACAATTCCATCATCGACATTATCAATCTGTGATAATAGATTAGAGTGACGAAGAACACCACCGAACGCTTTAAGACTTGTGTTGTTGTATGTCGTTATGATACCGCGAACTAGTGACTCAAGTTCACCTGCTGTTTTTGTCGTGTTGTTGTTGTCATACTTAACACCTGCAAACAACTGGAGATATGTGTATTCTGGATCAACAATCTCTGGCAATATAGAACCAATATTCTTGGTAGACAGGTATGAAATGATCGCACTCTTAAATGACTGTGTTGGTAGATTACCAGACACTAGCGAAGGAGTAACAAACACTTTACCATAAGTAGGAGGACTTGCCTGTTCACCACCCCAGACAGAAACATCCGCGAGTTCGGTGAAGTTTGCAAGTAACAACGTCTTGTAATCGTTCGCTGATACCGCTCTGTCCTGTGTCGCATTGACCAGAGGCGAGTTGTATTTGATAGACTCAATAGATTCTAAACTTGCGCCACCTGTTGTTGTAGTGAAACCAGAAGAGAACGTGGTAGCAATATTAGATATTGAATCCAGTTCACCGTTGATCGACATCGATGTGATGTTGTTGGCCGCAGCGCCGGCAGTCTCTACATAAGACACTTCAACGACTGAACCGTTGCCAGGTTTCTTACCTATTCGACCATCACCGAAGTAAACGTCATATCTTCCGAACACGTTCTCTTGAAGAAAGAACACCTTTGAATCAGAACTAGATTCAGCAATGTCCACATACTTAGTATAGGCATCACCAATCGTTGCGGTGGCATTATCGTACACCTTGACATCGATTGATGTGGTATCGATTGCACTTGAATTCAATTCGAATTTCTGGAAGTCAACCAATCCGTCAACATTGATCCTCTCGGTTCGAATAGTTCCTTCATAAACAGGAATGTTTGTGAAACTATAAGTGTTGGTTAAACTCTTGTTTGCAGTCACTGAACTGAGTACAACAAACGCATAAGTCACATTGTTGATCGTACCATTGAATGTAGTTCCTCTTGGTATAGTTAACGCGGATGCACTAACTGATGTGCCAGTAACAACAACATCCAACTCAACAGACGCGCTGATACCAGACCGTGGTACATATCCCAACAGTTGTGCATGAGAAACGACATTCGATCTAACCTGAGAAGTATTCAAAAATGATTCATTAAGTGTAAGATGCGCCATTAATGCGTTCATCTGAGTATTGTATGCGAGGACGTCTAATAGAACCCCAAGACCAGAACCATCGAAATCGTAATCGGTGAACTCAATCTGATTTTTCATAAAGGATTTAAGTTCTTCCCTTATGTTGTCGTAGTCTAGATCGACTAAACTAGGTGTTGGCATTAGCGTAATCTCTTAAGAATTAGTGATATGTCGGCTTCCTGTTGTGTACTAATAATAATCATGTCCAAACGAATGCCGTATGCGTGATTGTCTGCATCATCATCAATCGTGATACCCGTAATTTCTACTCTAGGTTCATGTTCTTTAATCGAATACTCGATCTCTTGACCCATAGAATATTGTGTGATTTCTGTTGCAAGTTCGAATAGATAATCCGTGACGTTTGATCCATATCTTGGATTAAAAGGTTTCTCACCCCTGCGTGTGTGAAGAATGTTCTTGATCGAATTTTTGATTGCATTCAAGTCTGTCACAGGAGCAATATCGCCGAGATTTGGATGAAGTTTAAACCGAAGGTCTAAGTCTCTATATCCAACTGTCGTCGTGTCTATGTTTGAGTAGTTAGTGGCCATGTATTCTATTTATACCCTAAAAACTAGAAGTATGATCGTGAGAGTGAAGAACCACACCTGTGTCGATGATAGAACCACTTGAAACAACAATCTGACCTTTGCTGAACGTGAACGACACATTCGGTGCTGTGATAGTGTGCTTGCCATCGACTGTCAGTGTATCTGCATCACCCACAGTTGTTGTTCTTGATCCGACTATAGTGATAGTATCCGTTCCAATGGACATAGTTCTACTTCCTGCATAGTTTTGCGTTACCGCGCCAGTCACATTTTCTGTTAGCGTTCCAGTAATAGTTCTGAGCACATTACCATCAACTTTCTCGGTCAAATTACCCTTCACATATGTGTCACAATTTTTTTCAATCGTCAGATTAACATTGCCGACAATACTCACATTCTTACCACCGGCGACGATCTCATATTCGTCTCCGACTATCCGATGTACAACCGTACCGGCAGGATGAACTTCTCTGAATGTGCCCGACCTATGGTACTCATGAAGTCGTTCTGCGTCCTTTGTATCGTCGATTTCACGAAGATGCCCGCTCTCGGACTCGTGTACGTGGTTTTTCGGGTATACGGGTGCGTATGGGGTCTCTGGTTCACTCCAGGTGCCGCCGGAGGCGGTCGGCACATTGACGCTAATGCTACTATTCTTCTTAGTGACGACGCTGGTAATGACTCCACGCGCGTGTTCATTGACATCCGTCGCACTGTCACCGATATAGTTTGTCTTTGGATACGTTCTAGATGGGTCATAAAACCCACCAGTGCCAGCACTATCCATTTGTCTCGAAGCGACTGATCCCATGATCACGGGATCTTGACAGTCGTTTCCATCGCGAAAAAATCCAATGACCCAACTACCTTCAATTAGTCCATGGGGCGATTCAAAGATGCCAGAATTGCCAGATGCTGTCGTAGGCATCATGACAGATGCCCATGGTAATTCTTCGGTTTTGATATCTTCCGTACTTTCAGAATGATATCCGAAACATCGGACACGAACGCGGTTCATCATTTCAGGATCATTTCGATCCTCTACGACTCCTGTGAACCAAACAAAATCACCGTACATCATTCATACTCTTATATTTGCTTATCATTCGTTCTCTGTCTATAGAGTCCTTTCTAACAGAAAGATCGACCGTATATGACCCACCGTACACAATGTTATGGCGCACACTTGAGACGAAATACTTTCCGGAGAAATAGTCATCCTGTACTTCGGATAGAAACTTGGGATCAGTCGGAGTCGGTAGCGTAATGTCTACGATACTGCCTGCTTTAAGTCTGGTATCACCTGCGAGTTTTACATTATGTGATATCGCAAACTGATTTTCATATCGGAACCGTTTCTTTGCAATAGACACATCTACTCTGTTCTGACCATTTTCAGAATTAGTAAACGCCATGGTGTTCTTGTTGACCATATATGTCTTGGGTTGTCTAAGATCTGCGACTGGTTTGCCTGCGATAGTGTACGTGTCCGATAGTATATAGTCTTTATCTAATCGACCCAGATCCTCATCCAGTAGATTGTAGTCTTTCTTCTCGAATGTCTTGGTCGAAATATCATTCATGAAGACACGCGCGGCAATACCACCTTTCTTGAACGATTCATAATGTGACAGACCGAGATACGAATCGATTTGTTTTATCTTTGTTCTGATCTCATCAAACGCTGATTGACGAAGATCGTTCTCTTTTTCGAAACTCATGAGTTTATAGGTATCTACGGGAGATTGCTTGATGATCTCATCATAAGACGTCAATACCATATCACCCCATAGGGATTCAAACAGATGGTATGTAGTGCTTGATTTGTTTTGTGCCTTTGCGAGCAACATTGCGAATGTATCGGTGACAGTGTAGTTCGGCAGCACAAATCGATAGTTGCCCTCTGTTTTGCCGTCGACTACATTTAGTGGTAGATTGAACGCAACCTCGCCATACAGGTCAGTGATGATCTTACCTATCGAACCATTGACGGACTTCGATAAACGTTTGACCGAACAGTGAAGTGCTGTTTCAGAGACTGCCTGTATTTTATATGTCTGACTTTCGTTGGTTGTTCTAGCATACTCGTTGACTCCGACAATCGCTAGGTGTTTGGTGGTGAAAATGTCATTGCCGCCTTCGGTGTCGCGCTTCGATAGTTCCAGTTCGATCTTTTCGTTACCTGAAATGGCATACTTTTCTAACAGTCCTACACCGTCGACTACAACGATGTCAAACACACAGAACATCGAGTTGATAGATTCTGTTATGACTAGTTCACCAATCAACGCTTTGATGTCGACAGTCTCGCCTGAGTAGTTCGTTAGGATAGCAGATTCTATCTCGACACTTCCAGGAACTAATAGTTTTTGCGCTTCACTACTCATTGATTAACTTTCTGATCTCGGATGAGAACGATTGGATATACCGGGGTTTGATAACTCGGATCTCTTTGTAACCTTCGTTCACTTCTGTTTCGTATTCTGTGTTGGTTGTTATGTTTTGAGTTAACTCTAGATTATCTTGGTTATATATCGTGACACCATTCCCGTCTTCATAGTGATGCGGAGAGTTCGGATATGTGCGAATGTTGTACTGTGTATTCAATAACTGCGATACTCCGCCCGTTGGAGAGGTAGCAGTGAAGGTGTCTGTGCCTTCAAGGAACACGGCGTCAGTATCATATGTGAATACAATCTGGTTGAGCGTAGTGTGACGCGCGGTTATGGTAGCAGTCGCGCCTGATGTTGATCCAACCAGAGTGGAACCTATGCTGAACATGTCATTAATGGAATTGAAATCGTTGGCGTCTCCCGATAGTCTATGGGGCGTGAGTGTACTTCCGATATACTTTTCATTAATAAAGTCACCGAGCACTAGATCCTGAAGGGGCCATTTGTTCATGGCACTTCGGAGATTAGAATTAACTAACATGAATGTCCAGTAGAAGTCAGGAGACTCATACAATTCATATGACACCTGATCAGGTCTTGATCCTATGATGAAGTATTTCTGATAGACTGAAATATTATCCAGTCGTCTCTCAACTAGTTTAACCTGCCGAAACAGATCAGGAATAGTGGATAGTTTAGTCGCATCAAAGAAGTCATATGATGTCTTGGGAAATTTAGAGAAGTAACTCATGTGCCGTCTCCGATCTTTGCTATAGCGGCCGCTGCGGCCGCATTCGCAGCTGCAATTAGAAGATTTTCTCGATCTTCTGTCGTGAGAACTTTGATTTTCCCGCCAGTGCTGAGTTCCTTAATATCTTCACGAGTCAATGCTTTGAATTCGCTGAATTGTAATTGAACACTAACATCCGTTGGTGCTCCATCATCGTGAAATGCATTACCGCTTGCGTTATATGTGGTTGTCATTCCAGTCAAATACGACTCGGCATATTGAGGAACAAAATTACCACGCAAGTTACCCTTGGCCAAGTTAAACGTCACCTGGAACACATCAGGATATGATAGAATGTATTGACCCTGCTTCGTAGGATACATTCGCTCTCTAAAACTAGTGATAATTTTTTGGATATCTTCCGATTCCTTCACAGAGGTGCCTGCCATGGTGAATTCGAAAGCGTATGTTCTCAGGACAGGACCAGTGAATTGTAAAACAGTGTTAGGATTTATTGCTGCCTTGGCCTCTAGAAGTGAAACATCAGCAATCTTTTCGGCGAAACCTCCACCTATTCCAACGGCAGCAGCTGACTTCGCTAAGATCGCGCGCGATAATCCATCGACACCCGCGGCGGCCTTCATTTGGTTTTTCACATTTTCAACGTCTATTTTACCATCTTTGTCCATGGACGATGCTATCGTGCTGCTGATCATTCCAAGATCGAAGTTGCCGAATCCCATGCCGTCAGAGAAGTTAATAGACTGGGGTGCATATAGAGATACGTTTAGTCCAGGAGTTTTGTCCTTTGGATTCCGACTTGTGAAATTGATCCTCGGTAGATTGGGATGCTTTTCGAGATCTCTGGGATATTTAAGCAATTCAGCCATGTCTTTACCATTGATAAATAAGAATTATTTATAACGTTTGTACATGATGAAAACATACAAAGGTAGATACTCAGTAAAAATACCCATGAAGTACAAAGGGGATCATACTAGTGTAATTTACAGAAGTTCGTGGGAATTATATGTGATGAAGTGGTGTGATAGAACACCAGACGTTGTTGAGTGGTCAAGCGAAGAGGTTGTTATACCTTATATATGCGGAACAGATAACCGCGCACACCGTTACTTCATGGACTTTTACGTAAAGTATAGATCAGGAGAGATTTGTATTATCGAGGTGAAACCTGCGGCGCAGACTAAACCACCAACAGGGAAAAGAAAGACCAAACAGTATTTAAATGAAGTGACAACTTATGTGAAAAATGCGTCTAAATGGAAAGCGGCAGAAGACTATGCAGCGACGAGGGGGTGGAAGTTTGTAATCTGGACAGAACACGAACTAATGAGAATGGAAATACTACCTAAGCCTCTCAAACCATTGAAGAAAATGCCTGCGTTTAAGAAAAAGAAAAAGGTGAAGAAAAAGTAAGAGTCATGTTGTTGACATCCTTGTCGTCCATCTTCCCGACATTTCTTGGGTTTTCGTAATGATCTAGTACGGCGTCACTGTAAGCCATAATTTTATTTACCAATTATGTAGTATGTTTGCTATTATTAAAATAGCACATGTTAGATTTATTACTACAATTAGAGTTCTAACTACGCAGATTGTATTATCCCTACCCGCAGTTTGTTCATCACTGAAACTTCCTAGTGCCTGTTTCCAAATTGTCCAGAATTCGTTCATTTTATCTCACTCTGTCTAACTTGATATCTTCCAGCACTTTATCAGCTATCAAGTTATTCTTTAGTATTATGTTATTTACCAACCTATCATACCTTTGTTTAATATCACATTCAGGTTCTCTCCAACGGCGTCTATCACAATAGCAGACTTCATCACGAGAAAAAGGTATGCCTAAAGGATAAAGTTTGCTGTTAATTCTAATCTCCGATGAATTACAGTTATAAACATAAAAAGTCTCATGCTGCATAGAATTAGCACTACTTATTAATAATAAGTAAGAGGTAAGTATAATTTGTAAAAGATTTTTCCTATTCATCTAGTACTATGTCTCTATATTACTTTATAACACTAAAAAGTTTTCCCAATAGTGAAAATTAGAGATTCACTGGCCTTAGGATTTGCATCAGTACCTTCATCTGATAATTCTTTAGAACTTACTACTAGTAAAACTCCAACAGTAAATTTATTAATCATTTATTTTCTCCATATAGTTGTTACGTCATTTCATTTCCGGCGGTGGGGGTACGACATAACTCCTGTTGTACCGAACATCACCTTGAATGTTTCAGCACCCGCGAGATTGCGAGTGTATGCATATTTCCTAAGTTCTGGGTACTTCGCCAACGCAAATTTGCCATCGTCTGGTATCTGGTCGTCTTTCAATCCGAGAACTGCAGTCACATCTTTCTTCAATGCCTTAGATGCTTCCTCTGGTGTCAATATGAATGGTTCTAGCACATTCCACGGGACAGTCTTCAAAAGTTTGCCCAGCATCGCTTTGCTCTTTTCTCCGAACGAACGGCTCAGTTCAGCGGTGATAATTTCCTTAACTATAGGAACAGACTCAGAAGAACCATCAGATGCAAAAGCAACGGATTTTCTGCCGGTCTTGTACTTATAGAAGATTGCCGCGACAACCTTGCCATTCTTGACACCTAGTTTCCAGAAAGGAATATTATCTATCATGTCTTGTTTGTTTTTGAAACCAGAACCTTTAATACCGCCAATGTCCGCGTAGGATTTCTGGAGTAGATTCCATACTTCATCTACGTATTTCTGCTTGTCTTGGTTGTCACCGATGAGATTGACAAATGTCTCGTTAATGTATTCTTTATAAGTTTTCATATGTTTTTAAACACGCGCATAAAGAGTTTATTTATAAGTAAGATGTTTCTGCCATATTATAAAACGTCTTGATAAATGGTATTGCGTCTGATATGTTAGAGAATCTGTGGTCTCCACCCGACAACGCGACGGTTTTGATTTGGTTGCGATCACCGGCAGACCACTCCATTGTTTCTTCAACAGGTATGACCTCATCACCCAAACTATGTAACACCAAGCCATAACCATCGTTACAAAAGTTCGGATAACTATCAACTGTTCCTTCTGTTAAGTCGTATTTCCTTCCGGTGTAGTCAGTGTTGATCCCTATGTACTTCTTAAGATTATTCGAAGGATTAATAGCGGGGTTCAGCGAGACAAACGGAATGCCAAAGTTCGCACCCATAGCGGCAACTAAGTAACCACCCATCGATGTTCCGACAAGCAAGTCTGGTTTATGATGTAAGATGGAACGGGTTGCTCGGGCAACCGTCCTATTGTATCCTTCATCATAGAAGAGATCGACCCCCACAACTTCACCGAGTTGATCTAGAGCGATTATCTTATCGGAGAGTGAATCGAATTGACTACCAAAACCATGTAAATATAGAATTTTCATAATGCTAACTCAAGAGATGTCTCATGTCGTTTCACCATCATTTCTGCTTTACCGTGAACCCATGGATCACGATGTGGAAAGTGAAAACCTGAACTGCCGTCCCAACCCTCGAAGTATCTATCAAATCGGTCACTATAAACATTCGGATGCTTCGCGAGAAGATCTACAAGACGCTTACATTTGAAATCAAAGGTTATATCGTCCCATATATTTACGTCCATCTGGTAGTAAATGCATGAATGGAGAATGACGTTTAAGCGTAGACGCTTTATCTCCTCCTGAACTGATCCCACGGGCATCGGTTCGAATTGTTGTTCGTATTTTTTAGTCATATTACTTGTTTCTGTTCTATTCCTATGTGGGTGGGTGCGTTTTACTGTACGGCGGCCTTTCGTCCGTACCGCCGGTTGCGATAACTAAATTTTCAACGCTAAAGAGTGCGTTATAAACGTCCTGGTGATCGACTCCTAATTTCTCAAGTCTGTCTGCTTCCTTGCGCAGCTGTTTATGGGCAACCGTTCCATTCAACTCGATCAACAGTGTTGCGTGAGCGTGGAGTGCTGCTGCTGCTAGATTTGTTATATTCACCATATTTATTCCTGCTGTTGTTGGGTTAGGTTCTCTGGTTAAAGTCTGCCAGGGCTTCGTCGAGTATGGGGTGATAATGCCCCTGCGTGGTTGACTCTGGGTCGCGATCTCTAGCTGTCCACGTAGCAAAAGGCGTTGCGTTGCTTTGTTATTGTCCAATAAGCCTAGATAAACAACGTGGTCATCCCCCGCCATACTTCCACCAGCTTGGAGCTGATAACGATTGCGCCATTAGGTAATCTGATCCCTGGCGGTATGTTCTGAATGTCAAAATTCACTATTCGTAACTCCTGTACGTTGTCCTGACAGTTCGTTTTGTTACTGAGCCGTCTTTCTGGTTGGTGTATTCGACAATGTTGCCCTTAACCCGATCACCTGATTTATCCCAGGTGTATTGATCCGCTCCTGACTTATTGAAGTCTACGATTGCTTCAAAATGGTGATGTGTCTTGACACCTTTAACAGTGACAGACTTGCCATCAGCATGACCCTTGTCGATGATCCTTTTCGCTTCAGCGTCAAAGTCTTGCTCGTTGCGTCCAATAAATATATTGCTCACTGAGCCGACGTCTATTCGTTTAACTTTCATTGTTCTATTCCTCTTTATGAATTTGTAGTGGTGTTAGCTGCTGCCCACTCCCTAAACTGCTTTAGTGTAAAAATAGGGGAGGTGCGTTGAATTTTACCATTAGCATCTCTAAACACTCTGCCACCTCGGACATCACCGGGTCTAAAACTAGCGGCTATATTACCGTCTGAATCTACCGCGTGGTATGTTGCAGATAACCGTCCAGCAGCTCCGTTAACATAACTCACACTAGAGCTTTCGGCTTTTATCACTTTCATTGTTCTATTCTTTTGGTAAAACACAGTGTTGTACTCAGTTGTTGATGATTCTGAAATTGTCAGCCGCATCCCGAATGATCTGGATTGCAAACGGCAGGAGTGAGTGCTGTTCGCGGACAACGTATTCAGGCACAGTGCGCTCACGCTCTGCATTACGCTTCAGCGAGGTAGCGAGTGTCACCTTGACGTAGACAACGGCGACATTGAATCCAGCACGATGCGCTTCGTTTATCATCGAAATGTACTTCTCAGCATTGGTGCCGGTGCCGTCGAAGATGAATGACTCGCCATCAGCAAGTTTGCCGTAAAATCGACGGGTTGCCTCGACGCTTGACCATTCGTGGATAAGATGGGGTTGCTTGGGATCGAAGTCGGGATGCTCTTTTTTGATGTCGTCGCTATCGACAACAGGCAGCGCAACCAGATCGACATCGTTCTCTCGTGCCCAACTTTTGCCTGAACCAGCGGCTCCAGCCATTAGAGTTAGTGTTGGCATCTTATTGTACCCTCTCTATGTCATACATGCGGGTCGCGTCGCGATGTGCCGCACTCATGTTATTTTGTGACGCGTAAACAAGTTCACCAGTGTTTTTGTTGAGAATACACCAACAATTCCGTACGCCCGGTGTGACAATATATCCGGCAGTAAACTTGCCGACTGCGACCTTAGGGGTGAAATTCTGAAGTGCGTCGCTCATGTTCTTAACAACCTTCGTTAGATGCGTATTCATTGACTAGTGGGATAAAAGTCAAACTATTATTGAGATCGATTACCAGATCTAGTATTTCTGTCAATCGAACCGTTAGTGTAGCATTCGGAACCTTATCCGCAAAACGGCCGAGATTTATTTCTTCCGCGATGAGACTCGCCTCTTTAAGTAATTTTGCTGTTCTCATCTGGGTCGGTGTTCTTGGGGTCATCTTTTTCACTTGTTCTTTAATTTGTTATATAACTATTATCGTCGATTTCGTCTAAAATAGCAATAGTCGCTAAGTCGTTGATTTAATAGAGTTTTTATGATTCAAGTTCAGCAATCATTTCTGGTTCTTCGCAAGCATCGAAACCAAAAGTTTGATATTGCAATTTTAAATACTGCGCTAATGTCACATCCAAAACTTTTGATTCTTTCATCGTATACAAAACCATTGCAGCGTCTAATTTATCAAATTGCATTTTATTCATTTCACTTCTTCTCTAATTTGTTATATAACTATTATCGTCGATTTCGTCTAAAACCACAATAGACTATAAGTCGTTGATTTAACAGTATAAATACATCCATGAAAGTACTTTATAAAGAACAAATTAGTATAAATAAAGATACCAGTCGCGGTGTTGGCACACCCACTGGCACTAATACTTATGAGGAGTACCAGCAATGACTATTTATACGCACGATCACCACATCGTTCCCAAGCACGTCGGAGGAACAGATCATCCAGACAACATCATAGCACTTACAATAGAACAACACGCCCAAGAACATTGGGAGTTATTCTGTATGTACGGCCGGTGGCAGGATGAGTTGGCATGGTTAGGTTTATCGGGAGGAATAGGAAAGGAAGACATGATTCGTTCTTTGATATCTAGACCTCGCGGACCAATGTCAGAAGAGCATAAACGAAAAATATCGAAAGCATTGAAAGGTAGACCATTGTCAGAAGAGCATAAACAAAAATTGAGAAAACCAAAAGTTCATCCTGAAGAACACATAGAGTATCTTCGATCTAGAATGAAAACTCAAGAAGAATTCTCGTTCAAAGGGAAGACGCACAGTACGTCTTCAAAAGAGAAATTAAGTGCATCTGCAAAAAATAAAAAAAGATTGACATGTCCGCATTGTAGCAAAACAATGGATTCAAGTAACGCAAAAAAATATCATTTCGATAGGTGTAAAAATAAGTAATGTCATCACTATTCCAGACATTAGAAATCGAAGCATTTCGTAAAGGGATCACGCCCCGCACCAAGTCGTCCAGAGCGTGGTTCCAGAAGAAAGCGAAGACGATGACCAGTATCAATCGAAAGCGGTTGATGAAAGAAGAACCACTGACTCGAACGAGTAACGAGATCGTTGGACACATGTACTATTTTTTCTATTCCCCGAAGCATGCGGCGACGCTTCCGTACTACGATAAATTTCCTCTTGTCATTGTCGTCGGTCCAGCGAAAGATGGATTCTACGGATTGAATCTACATTATCTACCTCTCGTATTGCGCGCGAAGTTTCTAGATGCACTACTCGATATCATGTCTAACAATAAATACAATGACGCTACCAAATTCAGACTATCGTATAATCTATTACAACGTTCGGCGAAGATGAAATATTTCAAACCATGTTTCAAGCATTACCTAAATGAACATGTGAGAGGCAACTTCGCTAAAGTGTCCGCTCCAGAATATGAAATCGCGACGTTTCTACCTACTGCCGACTGGGCGAAGGGTACTCAAAATCAAGTATACAGAGATTCGAGGAAAATGATCTAATGTCACAATTAGGGGTGCCAACTACAGCGATGGGGCGAATCTTAGCTTTTGCTCCATCATTCGCAAACAGATATAAGGTAGAACTACCTGTGACGTATGGACTTAATCTCGATCAACTTGAGTTACTATGTGATGCCGTCACTCTACCTGGCAGAAACATCTCAACATCCGAATATCCGAATGGTTCACAACTCAAGAAATATCCATACTCATACATCGAAGACGATGTTACTATGACCTTCCTAGAAACTAAGGATTATAACATTCGCAAGTATTTCGATAAATGGATGAAAAACATCATAGACACAGACAAATACAGGGTTGGGTATAAGAATAGTGATCCGTCCGACAGCAAACGAGAACATTTTGCTCACGACATCAAAATAAGACCACTGTCAAGAAAAGGCGAACATGCCTACGGAGTCAATCTAGAACAGGCCTTTCCTACAACATTAAACGCTGTTGATTTTTCAAACGGTGCGGACGAGATTGTTAGAATAACAGTGACGTTCGCATATGATAGATATACTGTACTTTCATCAAAATCATGAGGCATTATTATAATGGCACTACCTAAGATACAATCACCATCCTACACCCTGAACGTTCCATCAACAAACGATTTGATTGAGTATAGACCGTTTATCGTAAAGGAACAAAAGACCCTGCTACTTGCAAAAGAATCAGGTGACGAACACGCAATGATCCGCGCAACCAGAGATCTTATCGCTTCATGCGTCACTAGCGAACTCGACGTTTCTAAACTAACACTGTTTGATTTTGAATATCTGTTCCTACAGATCCGAGCAAAGTCTGTTGGTGAAACTTCTGATGTCCAGATAAAATGTAGCGAGTGCGAAGAGTATGAACCAGTAACGATAAACTTAGAAGAGGCCAAACTTACTGAAACTGAGGCGAAATCAAACAAGATAGCACTGACAGACGATGTGGGTATTGTTATGCAGTATCCTAAGTTCGAGGCGTCTGTCGCACTTCTCTCGCGCGGGGATGACCTAGGACAAACAGATATGGCATTCGAGACACTGATTGGATGCATCGAGTCGATCTATGATGAATCAGCAGTATATCCTGCAGAGGATTCCACCAGAGATGAATTAATGGAATTCGTCGACGGACTGTCTAGTAAGCAATTCGAGAGAATGTCAGAATTTATACAGGGCATGCCAAAGATTGGACTATTTGTTGAGTTTGTCTGTAGCAAATGTGGTGAGAAAAACAACGAGACTATTACAGGCCTCAAGAATTTTTTTTAGTAGGTCTTTCCCATGAATCGATTGAGAATTATTATCAAACAAACTTCGCTATGATGCAACACCATCAGTATTCGTTAACAGAACTGGACGGATTACTACCATGGGAAAGACAAGTATACGTGGCGTTGTTATCTAATTACGTCAAAGAAGAAAACGACAAGATTAAACGGAAACAAAACAAAGGATAATAAACGTGGCAACTCTTGCTGATGTGATCATAAGGTTAAAGAAAGAGGGTGATCTAAACAGGAATAGCGGAACGCATTCATTGCGGTCTGTTAAGGAACTGATGGTCGCATTGAATGAAAGTCTGACTGTCTCTCTGATTGCCACGGTCGACCTCATCAGTAATCCGATGATGCCGTTGATCGCGCCGCTAGAACAGGACAACGACGACGATACTGGGCCCGCGGATACTGAGAAAGAAGAAGACCGGCGAGAACAAAACGGTGTATGGGAACGACTGATTGACACCCTTGAGGGTGTTGGCAAAGGCCTAGAATCGTTCAGTGACTCGGTCATGGATATGGTCGGGAATGTCGCGAAGGGAGCTAGTATCGCTGGATTACTAACATTGTTCCTTAGTCCTGAGACGGCAATCGAACTGTTGGGCGGTGCGATGGAAGTCTTTAACGATGCTGTTACTGCCATCGCTGGAATATTAGATGGTGATTATGAAGGACTTAAAGAGTTCATCACGAATAATCCTTTCATTGCTATTGGTGCTACTCTTTTATTGGTGATTAAAAGTATAGGCATTGCTGGAAGCATATTATCTTCGCTAGGTGTATTGATGACGAGTCTCGCAGGAATCGGACCTGCTCTTGTGGCTATGGGAGCAGCTGTATCGTCTGTTCTCTCCTTTCTCGGTCTTGCTCTTGTGGCTATGGGAGCAGCTGTATCGTCTGTTCTCTCCTTTCTCGGCATTGGTCTTTTGCCATTGGTCGCTATTGGGGTAGCACTCTATGCGCTGTACAAAGGTTTACAAGATGCTGTCGATGTGTTCATGGAAACAGGATCCATCATGGACGCTTTGCAAGCATTGACTGCAACATTTTTTTCAACCCTGATCGGTGCACCTCTAAACTTCGTTAAGAGTGCGATATCGACTATCGCAGGCCTGTTTGGTTTCGACCTTGTTGAAAAAGAACTAGACAACATAGACTTTCAGAAGATTATTGCTGATAGCATTAACGATGTCCTAACGTCGATCCGAGATGCGTTTAACGACATGTTTGATTTTATTGTCGACATTCCTAATAAAATCGTACAGATAGTCAAGCGGGGTGTGGCGTCTATTNNTGGTGAGGAGATGTCTGTGACCCCAGACGAGTTAGTTGATATGATCGGTGAAGGGCAGGTAACGCTCGAAGCGGCAAAAGTCGCACTCGACGCGGCCGCGGCAGAAGCAGAAGCTGCCAAGAAGTTCAACGTCACCACTATTAGTGGTGAGAAGATATCTGTGACCAAAGACGAGTTAACTGATTTGGTTTCATCTCGCGAGGTCAGTAAAGCGGCCGCACAATCTGCTTTGGGTATAGACACAGCATCATCTGATTCATCATCCGACAAGAAGTTCAACGTCACCACTAATAGTGGTGAGAAGATATCTGTGACCCTAGACGAGTTAGTTGATTTGATCAAATCTGGCCAGGTCAGCTACCCGGCAGAAAAATCTGCTTTGACTACAGATGTAGTTGATATAGACTCGAATTCAGATCGCATTAGAAAAGCACAACCTGCAGCAGAGTCAGCAGAAGACCTAATGGATCTTGAGATC
>LWDU01037107.1_pt1 | contig 71538 bp, 67 predicted proteins | sample 727161 | NCBI WGS metagenome assembly LWDU01 (sample SAMN04566230, study PRJNA314399) | hydrothermal vent metagenome | isolation source: deep sea hydrothermal plume seawater | place: Mexico: Gulf of California, Guaymas Basin | collected 2004-07-11 | reverse complement strand
TCCAGGTTGTTTGATTCATTCGCAGTTTCAAATCAACCAGATACGCCGCTTTTTTTCAAGCCCTCCATACACCACTTTCAGTTATAACTCTCGTAAAACGGGTTGCTGATTCATTAGATGCCACAATTAATTTAGACGCAGGCAATCAAAATAAAGGCCTGAACATCTCCATCTCCATTCCCAGGGCCTAGAGTTAGGCCTTCTCGCAATAAACGATGTTCGCCCGGAACACGGGGAGGACGCACTTTTCAGACCCCCGATACGCTAAAAGTACTGCATTACTTTATATTTTCCTAAGCTATTGCTAAGATTCAATCCGTATACTCACTTACATTTATCACTAGGGTCTCAATGTTTCCAGGTTCCATTATCGGGACCATATGAATTAACGAACAAATTTACCCGAAATTTGGCCCGTATCTATGACTGTCTCATCGTAAGAACTTGCACAAACCTTACTGATGGAGGAAAGGCCCGTACGACAAGGAGTTATCCCAGAGAGTCGGTAAACTAAAAAAGGGTGTTCTGTGGGCTCTCGAGGCCATATGGAGGCTGATGATGATAAAACCCTGTACTCTGGATTTCTATTCGAGTGGTGGGCGAATACCTTAAATAGCGATTTAAAAATTCTCGTGTGCGGATGCGTTCCGGCACGCAGAAAATATGGCCTTAAAAGAAAGATCATCGAATCGTTGCGTGTGTTTCAAAATTTCCAGGCGAAGAGCCTGGAGACTTCTGAATAAGTTATGGATCATTTTTTCGGGGCAAAAATGTCTCGTTTCTGCGTTGTAAACTATTGAAAGTAGCGGGCTATTATCTGCAATTTTCGTCTTGAAAAGACTAATTCAAGGTTTGTCTGACAGCATGATTATTAATGTTTATCGTGCTCGTGAAAATTCAAAATAGGATAACAACAAAGAGGAGGTAGAGGAGACTGGAGAAAAGAAAGTTAATCTCGAGCGTGTGCTTTGCACACGAGGCCATAACTAACTGACTTGGGACCGTGGATGACGAAACGAACGCCAAGAAGATCCGTTCCCTGGTGGGTTGATTAAGGAGGATGTGTAATGATTATTAAAGAAAGAGCACTGTCTATTGGAGACAAGACCTGGAGGGTAATCCGCAGGTGTGGTACTTTCAGCCTTGTTATAAGTGTTATCGGGTTTTCCGGCATACAGGCCTTTGCTCAGACGGCAACACTAGCGAACGGAACCGTATTGACGCGAGTGAACCCACCCAAAGTGTTTGCGACAGAGGGTCCAATAACGGATATCAACGTTGCAGATAGGACACTCACCGTCACCGGAAAGCTCCTGACCTTCCCGGTGACGCTCAACTCGGGTTTAGTGGGTGCCCTTGATGTGCCATTCGAGATGAGCGGTTCGTCGGCCCTCGGACAGGACGGAGAGGCCACGACTGGGATCGGCCCGGTAGGGACCTTTGATCGCCTGCTCGACGCCAATGCCACGGTTCGTGATGTGAATATGACCGACCCCACGCTTTTGACGCGTGAAGCAACTAAGGACCGCCGAGGCGCCGCCCGGTCGATCTTCAGCTCGATCGAAGCTGGCAGGGACCCAATTGCATTGGCGGCTTTGCAGGACAATTACTTTAGTTATGTTCAGAAGGCTTGGGCCGTTCATCAGGCCAATCTTCCATTAGATTTCCTCGATCGCGCAGGGATTCGAACTGGTGGCAATGTCTATCCGGCGACCGCGGGTGCAACCCTTAAGTCGGCCGGCCATGTCTATGAAGATAGCGCGGTTCCACCTAACCCATATTTCATCACAGACATCGAGACCGTTCTCGAACTCTCTGAGAATGTCGCCAGCGGGGAAGTCGTCAGCATCGATGGGGGAGACAAGGCTTCAGGTCGACCGGCCTCTATGGTGATCGGCGATTTACTCCTGATCTTCAACCAGGATCCCCGCTTCGGTTCCGATATCTTCGGAATCCTTGAAACGACGATCCCGTTTAACCTCTTTCTCTCTTCAGGAACGGGTATAACGGTTGACACCATCGGGCACATGGTCGGCGGACACGTCCTCTTCATCCAGGAACTCGTCACTGAGCTGCTCGACACGACCGGGGGTGTTTTTGCGATCACCGAACGTTGGCGTTTCGATGAAGGGGGCAACAGGATTCGCTTCCGCGGCGAAGTCAGCGAGGTGAATGTCGATACCGACGACGAAATTGAAATGGAGGTCGTAATTTTTGACCCAGGACCAGACTCCCAGTGTAATGCTACGACCGGTTGTCGATTTGATGTCGACATTCTGCCACCCGAGGCAGCTATCGGCGTAGGTATCGGTGCCGGAACAACTCCGGGCGGGGTCTTCGGTTTCAGGGTCCGTAGAGATGTCACCGTAGCGAATGTTTCTTTTGTTACCATCAACTTGCGCTACAAGAAGGACATTGGGGCTCCTGTCCCCGGAAGTTCTCGAGATCGCCTTGCGCATCCCAACAAAGGAGACATAGCCTTCACCGAAACGATAGCTCGGGTGGAGGTCGATGGAGTCAGGTAAGAGAGTGTGGAGGTAATAGAATAGGGGCAAGATCCGTCTGGCCCATTGGATGAACACGCCGACCCCGGGAGCATAATCTTCCGGGGTCGGCGTCATTTGAAGGTAGAATCATAAACCTTTCCATGCCCCGCTTATGACTGCTCCAGTTTGAGAGATCGCTGAGTTATCTCCATTGCATGAAGAGGGTAGTAACGTATCCCTTTTCGGTTTTCAGGGTTTAATCAAAAAACTGGCTAACACCATACATAATGCTAAAATAGAGGTCGATATACCGCTTCGCCTTTATCATAGAAATTCCGAGGTTTTCTGAGGAGCCATAAGGGCTCTGGCCCGAAATAATTCCGAATCCACGGCCTTGATCGTCCGGCTCATCTCAGAGGTGATTGCCCTTTTGGGAGATCGAAGATCTCAATCGCCGCCCGTGTATGTACAACCTCCCCTACAAAGTACACAATCAGTTTCACATCTTCGGACATATTGTACCCCCCCCCATAATAGGGGAGGGTTACATGTAGACCGGGGGCAGCAACAAGTATTTTTTTAGTTGGCGAACATGAAACCGCCGGATTTTAAACTAAAAAGATCTAAGAAATGGGGATATTTGCCATCATCCGGGAAGCCAGATTCTGCTTTTTCGTGAGGCCCCGGTCTCAGCATGTGGGAGGATTCGTGCCTGAATGGTTTTGCGTTCTCTCGGTTCAGGACTGGGATCAGGGCCAGGTGAGGAGGTTTATCTTCAAACCCTCTGCATCGAAATCGAATGGACGGAAACCCCTGTCGAAGGTCACCCTCTGGTGATGACCACCCGGGTAAGAGTCACCTCGCCCTTCAGGGACCGGGTTTCACCTAATTGAGAAAAGAGGAAGCCTGAGCTATTCTCTTGGGCACTTTGGTTCCAGCATTTTGTTTATCTGTTCGAATTCGCAGGGGGGGGCACCAATAATTTATTTTGTTCCAGAACTTAAGGAAACTGTATGCGATTTTTGTAAACGGGACAGAAAACTCAAGAAAGCCTTCTGGTTTCGCCACCAATTTCATTTTCTTTCCACATTCAAAGCACCGCATTATTTTTCCCTCATTGGAGGACCTCTCACGCGTCCTGACAAATTTATCAGGCGGTTCCCCGAGGATCAATACGAATAACTTGTCATTTGGCTGAACATTTCAAGATCACAACAAAAATATTCCGAATCCCACGAATTTTGTTATTTTTTGGTATAGTGGTACATTCAATAAACGAAAACTCTTTTTGGCCTTCAAAAGGCCAGTTGAATCTTGCCTATGAAAAATCTCATCTCTGCCTATAAAACAGACAACTTTTTTGACGAGATGTTTGAAAGCCCGCAATCGCCTCGTCCGCACTACCGCCAATTCTGCAAGCGGCTTTCAGAACTTTCTATGAAAGAATTTGACAGGCGGCGGCGTCAAGCCGATCAGGTTTTTTTGAATCAGGGGATTACCTTTACGGTCTATGGAGATCCACAGCAGACAGAACGGATCTTCCCCTTTGATCTGATCCCGCGCATTATCCCGAATAGTGAATGGCAGCATATCGAGCAGGGTTTGCGCCAGCGCATCCATGCCCTGAACGACTTTTTGGGGGATATTTATGGAAAGCAGCAGATCTTAAAAGACAAGATTGTTCCACGTGAACTGGTGGAAGGCTCTGCGGAGTTTCTCCCGGATCTTGTCGGGTTCCGACCGGAAAAGAATATCTTTGTCCATATCTCCGGTGTCGATCTGATCCGTGACGAAAAGGGCACCTATACGGTCCTGGAAGACAATCTCCGTGTCCCTTCCGGGATTTCATATGTCCTGGAGAATCGTGTTGTGATGAAACAGGTCTTCCCGAACCTGTTTTCGCGGATGCGTGTCCGGCCAATCGATCACTATCCCAACCAGTTGCTGGAGAACTTAAGATACCTTGCGCCGCGCTCAGTTGAAAACCCTACGATCGTCCTCTTGACCCCCGGTGTTCACAACTCCGCCTATTTTGAGCATACCTACCTTGCCTTGCAAATGGGAATCGAACTGGTTGAAGGTCAGGACCTGGTGGTGGAAGGGGACCGCATCTATATGAAAACGACTGAAGGGCTCCGAGCCATTGATGTCATCTACCGTCGTATCGATGATTCTTTCTTGGACCCGGAAGTCTTTCGAAGCGATTCAACGCTAGGCGTTCCCGGACTGATGCGCGCCTATCGTGCGGGCAACGTGACCTTGATTAACGCGGTCGGGACGGGTATTGCGGATGACAAGGCCATCTATGCCTACGTCCCCAAGATGATAAAATACTATCTGAACGAAAACCCGATCCTCCCCGGGGTCCAAACCTATCTTTGTCATCATGAGTTGGATCGCTCATATGTCCTGGAGCATCTTTCTTCTCTTGTGGTCAAGGCGGTCGGCGAATCCGGGGGATATGGTATGCTGATGGGGCCGGCCTCGACCAAGACCGAACAGGAGGAGTTCCGGAAAAAGATCATTGCCTCCCCACGAAACTATATTGCTCAACCGGTCATATCGCTTTCACGGCACCCCTCCCGTGTGGGAGATCGCATAGAAGATTTTACATTGGCCGGACGTCATGTCGACCTGCGGCCCTATGTTCTTTATGGCAAGGAGATCACGATGTCCCTTGGCGGGTTGACCCGGGTGGCCTTGAGAGAAGGGTCCCTCGTCGTCAACTCATCGCAGGGCGGGGGCAGTAAAGACACCTGGGTCCTTTACGGAGAAGGATAGATGCTCAGCCGTACCGCAGAAATGTTTTTTTGGATCGGCCGCTACATGGAACGGGCAGAATATACCGCGCGCCTGATCGATGTTTATTACGACCTTCATCTTGAAAGCGCGGGCTATGATGAATCTGTTGCTGATTGGGAGCGCTACCTGGACGGAAGAGGGGATGCCCCTTCCTATGGTGCTTTGTATCAGGAGATCAATACAGAGAATGTCCTCGATTTTCTCATTCTCAACAAGCAGAATAAAAATTCATTGGTCAACCTCATCCAGATGGCGAGAGAAAATGCACGCGGCATTCAGGAGCAGCTTTCAATCGAAGCCTGGTACCATCTGAATCGTTTTCACCTCAGTCTCAGAGACCGCACACTTTCTGAGTTAAGGGCAAACCCGCATAATCTTTTGAACGAGATCAAAGTGGGATGTTATACCCTGGCCGGTGTTTTTCGGAGTACCCTGCTCCGGGGTGAGGGATGGGCCTTTTATCGGCTTGGCAAAAACGTTGAGCGGACCCAGCATACCGCACTCTTGCTGATTCACCCGGCACTCCTTTCCCCGGACCCGGATGTACGGGCCTTGCCCGCATACCAGCAGTGTATTGCCATCTTGAAATCAGCAAGCGCGCTTCAGGTTTATCGGAAAGTCTACGGCGGGCACCTTTCTCCCAAAACCATTGTGCAGTTTCTACTGTTTCATAACCGCTTTCCCCGGTCCGTCCGTTTTTCCATCAACCTGGTTCAGGAACTGCTGCCGGGTCTCTCGGGTCCTGCTCGAAGCCCCAAGCGGCGTGAAGCAGAACGGTTGTCCGGGCAGTTGGTTTCCGATTTAAAATACAGCAGTGTTGAGGAGGTTTTTCAGTTGGGTCTGACCACCTTTATTACCGAGGTGCTCGAACGTCTTGACCTCTTGAGTCATGGGATCGAAAATATTTTTTTTGGATCAAGCCATTTTTCCGATCAACTTGTGCCGGCTTTACAGCGAAAACGGCATCGTCATCGCGAACCCGGGGTTTCTCCGGGCCATGCCACCAAGGCGGTCCTTTCTGTTCGTCACCAGTTTGTCTACACCTATGACTCCCTGGTCACACAGGTACAAACACTTATGCGCCTTGCTCCGCCGCAACGCTACGGACGTCAGCGACGCCTGGATATCCGCTGGCATATGGAACCGCCGGCGGACTATCGAAATTTTACCGATGCCTTCGGAAACCTGGTTTGGCAACTGGACCACGTGAACATTAAAGAGATCAGCTGTACCATAGAAATGCGGGTCGAAACACAGGCCCTCTATGGGATGGATCGGTCATTGATCTACCAAGGGATCTCCGCACAGGAATCGGAATGCACCGTGGATGCAATGGAATTCAAGCGCTTGACGGCCCTGGTCGACCATTCAGAGACGATTGACCGGTGGGCAAAGAATTTGAAAGAACGGGGGGTATCTTCAATTGAAATGGCGGAGACCATCCTTCATCAGGTGGGGTCTCATATGCAGTATGAGGCCGGGCAGACCCATGTCGGAACACGGGCTTCTGAGGCCTTCAAGCTGGCAAAAGGCGTCTGTCAGGATTATGCCCATATCATGCTCTCTCTTTGCAGGCTGGCGGACCTTCCCGCCCGATATGTCTCCGGCTATCTGCCTGGAGAGGGACAGATGCACGCCTGGGTGGAGGTCCTCCTCCCGGTGGGCCCGGAACAGATCCCGATATGGGTTGCGTATGATCCGACCCACATACGCCGATGCGACGAGCGGTATATTACCGTTGGGATCGGTCGGGATTATCAGGATGTCGCCCCGACCAGCGGTTTTTATTCCGGAGATGCGGCCAGCACACTGGAATCACAGGTATCGGTCACGGTTGACTCACAAGGCCCTGCGGAGAAACTCCTCCCTCCACCGCTGATTGGTGGGAATGCTTCCCCCTCAAGGGCGGAAGCGCAGCAACAGCAGTAAGCATCACTTCCTGAGATCTATTCCTTTCCCGAAAACCCCTCTAATGTTTTGAGTCGCCTCTCCTCAGCTTCTTGTAGCGTTTTCTCTAAGCCCCTTGCCTTTTTCAGTACATTTACTCGTGATTGAATAAACGTATCCACTGTACCTTGAACCTCATTCTTGGGCGGGGTCTGTTCCATTTTTGGAGCATTATTTTCTTCTAATGAGCATGCTGTGCTCAGCAACAGCATGCTCATTAGGATGATGTGTCTGGTTTTTATCATTAGAGTTCACCTTTTAGGATCCCGACAAGAGGTTGCACCAATATTTTTCGTTGATATTTTCTGTCCATGATCAACAATTATACCTGATGCTTGTCTTTTTCGGGTTTCAGGGAGAAAGGGAGTGGTATTTTAAGGAATACGGAAAAATGGAGGAGATGGATACGAAGGCTCCATCAACTTATGAGACGGCCGGCTCAAGCATGCGAAGCGTTCCGGTGTCTGCATTCAACTGCATGGGAATCCCGAGGGGGAGGGTGGCTATTCCTAAGCCATGTCCGGAGGGAAACCCAAGAAGCATGGGACACTGGAAATCCCCTAATATGTCGAGGATGATTTCCGGAAGATTCTTGGGGTTGCAGCCAGGCATTTCACCAAAAATAACCCCTCGCACGCGGTCAAACTTCCCCAGCAGTTTTAAATAAGAAAGCATTCGGTCGATTCGATAGGGGGCCTCATTGATATCTTCGATGAAGAGAAGCCTATCGTCGGTTTCGATCTCAAAGGGGGTTCCGATCGTGGTGCAGAGCAGCGTAAGACACCCCCCTGTCAAAATCCCTTCAGCGGTCCCGGATTTGAGGGTTTGAAGGTCTGGAAATTTCATTTCAGCAGTCTTCCCGGAAAGGATTTCGAATAAATGCGTTTCCAGCGCCGGAGAGGCTTCCCTGCCGAAATGAGTGGCCGCCATCGGGCCGTGGAATGTGACCCAGCCCAGGGAATGTGTGAGGTAGAGGAGCAGGGTGGTAATGTCGCTTGAGCCGACAACAATCTTCTGAGATCCAGCCAGAATATTTCGATCCAGATGGGGAATCATCCGGGCCGTCCCCACCCCTCCGCGGGCACAAAAGATGGCGTCAACCTTTTTGTTCAAGGCCATGGCCTGAAAATCTCCGGCCCGGTCGAGATCTGTCCCGGCGAAATAGCGTTGGCGCCGGGTCACATTTTTCCCCGGAATAACATGGAAGCCCAGGTGTTCCAGTCGGGCAATTCCTTTTTGGAGCAAGTCTGACTCGACCCAGCCAGCGGGCGCGACGATGCCGATGGTCCCTCCCGGAGAGAGTCGGGGTGGTTTCTTGAGGGAGAGACTATGCATGGATCACTTCCCGGTAGATGATGTTATGCAGAACGGGGCGAAAAGCCCGGATCTGTTCGTTTGCTGTGTCCGGATGGACGCGGTTGGTCAGGAGGATGACGGCGAGGTCTGTCGTTGGATCGACCCAGATCGAGGTTCCCGTGAAGCCCAGATGGCCGAAACTTGATTTGGAAAAATGGCGACCTGAGGAAGAGGGTCGCGAGGGGGTGTCCCAACCCAGGCCCCGTGAAGACCGCGCCGGGATCATTTTTCCTCTTTGACACGTGACAAAGTTTTTTGCCAGGGCTGCGTTGAAAATCCCTTCTCCTCGGAGTCCATCAAGCCAGAGCCGGACCAGTTGGTAAACTTCTTTTGCCGTTGAGAAGAGACCGGCGTGGCCGGAGACGCCTCCCATCGCGTAGGTGTTGTCATCATGGACAATGCCACAGACAACCCTTTTCCGCCGTGCGGAGTCTTCCGTCGCCGCGAAGTCCCTGTTTCGGGCGGCGACAGGCCGACGGCCCTGATTGATGAAAAAGGTTTCCCTGCAAGGGATCTTTGAAAAGAGGCGCCGGGAACAGATCCGGTGAAGAGATGCCTCTCCAACCTTCTCAATGATCTCTCCCAGAAGCATAAATCCGATATCGCTGTAGCGGCTGACCTCTCCGGGGGCGGAGATAAGCGGCTCCTTCCGGGCCAGTGTGTAAACGGCTGCTTTGGCCTCAGATGACCCGAGAAAGCCGGATTCTTTTTTTGCCCGCCTTGCAATCGTCTGGAAATAGGGCTTCCAATCGGGGAGTCCGGAGGAGTGGGTTAGGAGGTGGCTTAGGGTGATCTCTCTTTTTGGGCCGCGCGTAAAGCCAGGGATAAATCGGGTCAGCGGGTCCTTGAGGCTTATCCCTTCCTCCTGGATCATGAGGAGAAGGATGGCGCTAGTCGCCAGCGGTTTGGTCAGGGAGGCGAGATCAAAGAGGGTATTGCGTTTCATTGGTTTTTTTTCAGGAAGGAGTGAGGCGTGACCAAAGGCCTTGTGATAAACGACTTTTCCCCGATGATGGATCAGTAAGACCCCTCCCGGGAAGACCTTTGTTGAGAGGCCTTCTTTCATCTTTTCTGTCGTTGCGGCAAAGGGTTTCATGAAGATTGTAACTGCGAAAGGAGTTTCTGGTGAATGCCTCCGAACCCGCCGCTGGACATGATGCAAACCAGATCACCAGCTTGAAGTTGGCCGGAAAGTTCAGAAATGATCTCTTCCGGTGTCGGGATGAAGAACGCTTTTTCCCCCGCACGCGTCAGATCTCCAATAATTTTATCAGGATTCAGTCGCTCGTCCGGAGGGAGTTTTTCCAGGGCAAAGGGCCGGGCCAGAACAATCCGGTCGGCTTTCTTAAAGGCTTCTACAAAGGCGTCCTGAAAAATATTACGTCGGCTCGACGCCGATCTGGGTTCAAAGACGACCCAGATCCGTCGGGTGGGATACCGCAGGCGGAGAGAGGCCAGGGTTTCTGAGATGGCGGTCGGATGGTGGGCAAAATCGTCCATGATGATAATATCTCTGGCGATGCCGACAATCTCCTGTCGTCGTTTTACGCCTTTAAAGCTTTTAATCCCCTCCTGGATCTTTTCCCAGGAAAGACCGAGGTGATGGCTGAGCGCGATGACGGCCAGGGTGTTTTTGATATTGTGCCGACCGAAAAGGGGGCTCTCGATGCTCCCCAGTCTCTTCTGATGATAGGAGACATCAAAACGGATCAGACCCCCCGCAACCTGGATGCCCTCGGCCAGCCAATCCATCTTGTTTGCCTGTGCGTTATCGTCCATCTCTGTGCCGTATCGTTCGACTCGACAGCGCAGGTTTTGTGTGACCTCATCAATGGCTTCATCTCCGGCTCCGGCCAATAAAAACCCATCCGGCGGGAGGAGCCGGACAAATTTCTGAAAGACCGCCTTCACGGCTTTGAGGTCTGAGAAGATGTCGACATGATCAAATTCAATACTCGTCAGGATGGCATGGCGCGGGTGGTAATGGAGAAATTTAGGACCTTTGTCGAAGAAGGCGGTATCATATTCATCCCCTTCAATCACAAAATGCGGTCCCGCCCCAAGTCGATGGTTGCTGTTGAGATTCTGGACCCAGCCGCCGATCAGCATGCTCGGATCGCATCCGGCAGAGGTCAGTACCCACCCCAAAATAGAGGAGGTGGTTGTCTTGCCATGTGTCCCGGCGACCACCAGGGACTTCCGCGGCCTAAGAAAATATTCCTCCACGGCCGCAGCCATCGAAAGCGTAGGGAGCTTCCGTTTCAGTGCCTCAACAACCTCCGGATTGTCTTTTCCGACGGCGTTTCCGATAATCACGAGATCGGTTTCCGGATCAATATGATCCGGCGCAAACCCGCTCTTGCAGACAATCGCGGCCTTCTCGAGGAAGGTACTCATCGGGGGATAGACCTGGGCATCGGAACCGGTGACCTCATGCCCTGCTTTTTTCAAGAGCCCGGCCAGGGCCGCCATCCCGGTGCCGCAGATGGCGATCATGTGGATATGTTTGGGCAAGACGGATATCTCCTGATGAACAAGTTGGGAGGAGTTTAACAAGCGAATTTCATTTTATCAAGCCTCGGATGTGATGCAAGCTGGAAATTCTTGCAAGCCCGTTGAATGATTGACAATTTTTGGCCTCTATGGTAGCGTGAATCCTTTTCCGAACGAGAGATTACATGGTCATTCCTTCGTTTAAAGACTTTTGTGAAAAAGCCAAAAAAGGGAACCTGATCCCGGTTTATCGCGAGATTCTGGCCGATACGGAGACCCCTGTTTCCGCTTTTCTGAAGATCAAAGAGGGGAATTACGGCTATCTTCTTGAAAGTGTCGAGGGCGGCGAGAAGTGGGGCCGATATTCCTTCCTGGGGACGGCCCCCTCGGTTGTTGTCAAGGGAGAGGGCCATTCTGTCTCGATCATTCGAAATGGAAAATGCGAGCTTACGACGGTCGAAGGCAATCCCCTTCTCGTCTTAAAGCGGGTGCTCGCGGAATACCGACCGGTTGAAGTTGAGGGACTCCCGCGATTTTTTGGCGGGGCGGTTGGAACCCTTGGCTACGACATGGTCCGTTTTTTTGAGCCGCTACACTTCAAGAAGGGTGGTCGGACGATGCCGGACTTTTTTTTTATGTTGACCGACACCCTCCTCCTCTTTGATAACGTCAAACACCGAATCAAGGTGATCTCGAATGCCTTTATCGGGAAGGACGATCTGAAGGTTGTTTATGAGAGGGCCATTGAAAAGATTGACGCCTTGATTCGACGTTTGGCGCAACCGCTTCCGGCGCAGGCCCCGGCCCCGGGGGGTTTGCAGGCGCCTGTTGCAGCACCTAAGTCTAATTTCACCCGGGACCAATACAAAAAGGCGGTTCTTTCGGCCAAGGAATATATCAAGGCCGGAGACATCTTTCAGGTCCAGATTTCCCAGCGGTTTTCAAGCCGTCTAAAGGCCGAGCCCTTTATGGTTTACCGGGCGCTTCGAAGCATCAATCCCTCTCCCTACATGTTTTACCTCCATATGGGTGAACGTCATATGGTCGGAACTTCGCCCGAGGTTCTGGTCCGTCTGGAGGGAGAGCGCGTCGAGCTGAGGCCTATCGCCGGGACGCGCCCGCGTGGCCAGTCACCGGAAGAAGATTTGTCCCTTGAAAAAGAGCTGCTTGCAGATCCAAAGGAACGGGCCGAGCATGTCATGCTGATTGATCTCGGCCGAAACGACGTTGGCCGCGTCTGCCAATACGGGACGGTGAAGGTCGATGAAGTCATGGTGATCGAACGTTACTCTCATGTGATGCACATCGTCTCAAACGTGATCGGAAAACTTCTCCCGGGAAAGGATGCTTTTGACGTCCTGAGCGCCTGTTTTCCGGCGGGAACCGTGACCGGAGCCCCGAAGATCCGTGCGATGGAGATCATTGATGAACTGGAGCCGGAAGGGCGCTCTCTCTATGCGGGTGCGGTTGGTTATTTCAGCTATCAGGGGAACATGGATACATGCATTACTATCCGGACCATTGTTATTGAAGGGGATGTGGCCACCATACAGGCGGCGGCCGGCATTGTCGCCGACTCCGATCCGGACCGTGAATATGAAGAAACAATGAACAAGGCCAGGGCGATGCTGGAGGCGATCAGCTTGGCGGAACGCGGCTTAGTGTAACGGTCTAGCTCACCCGTCTAAGGCGCCATGGCGGCGTTGTTGCGGTGCTCGAATCCTCATGTAAATATACGTTGCGGTTCTACGCTCCTCATGCCTTGCCCTGAAGCCTGATCCGGGCAATCTGAACCGTTACGGATTTAAAAAATAATAATCTGAGGTTTTAATAGAAATGCTGCTTGTGATTGACAATTACGATTCTTTTACCTACAACCTGGTTCAATATCTGGGAGAGATGGGGGAAGAGATCGCCGTCCATCGAAATGATCAGATCACCCTGGAAGAGATTGATAGCATGCGCCCTGATAAGATTGTCATTTCTCCGGGTCCGGGGATCCCGAAGGATGCCGGAATCTCAATAGAGGTGGTCCGGCGGTTCGGGCAGGATATCCCGATTTTGGGGGTTTGTCTGGGACACCAGGCCATCGGAGAGGCCTTCGGCGGTGAAGTCATTCGCGCCGACCGCCTGATGCATGGGAAAACATCCATTATCTCGCATGATGGTCGTTCGATTTATCTGGGTCTTCCGGTCCGCTTCCCGGCAACCCGGTATCATTCGCTTATCCTGAGGCGGGAGAACCTCCCTGATCTTTTTGAGGTCACCGCATGGACTGACGAAGGGGAACTCATGGGAATCCGGCACAAGACGGCCCCCATTGAAGGGGTGCAATTTCATCCGGAATCCATTCTGACCGAAGTCGGGAAAGATCTTTTGAAAAATTTTCTGAAGAAATAAAACCTGAAAGAAAAGATCCCAGGAGAGATCATGATTAAAGAGGTAATCAGCAAGGTGGTCGAGCGTGTTGATCTGACGGAGGCCGAAGCGGAAGGGGCGATGCGCGAGATCATGGAGGGGACCGCAACTCCATCCCAGATCGCCTGCTATATCACGGCGCTCCGGATGAAGGGAGAAACCGTCGCGGAGATTACCGGGTCAGCGCGGGTGATGCGGGAGAAAGCGACCCTGGTCCGGGTTGATGATCCCCTGGTGGTCGATACCTGCGGGACCGGCGGAGACCGAATGAATACCTTTAATATCTCGACCACTGTGGCCTTTGTGGTGGCCGGGGCGGGGGTGACAGTGGCGAAACATGGCAACCGCTCTGTCTCAAGTTCCTGCGGAAGTGCCGATGTTCTGAAGTCGCTGGGCGTTCGGATTGATCTTCCGCCGGATGAGGTGGAGCGCTGTGTCAATGAGCTCGGCGTTGGTTTTCTCTTCGCGCCGCTCTTTCACGGGGCGATGAAGCATGCCATGATTCCTCGCAGGGAGACCGGTATACGGACGATATTTAATATTCTTGGCCCTTTGACCAATCCGGCCCGGGCATCGGTTCAGGTCCTGGGCGTTTTTTCGGAGGAACTGACCGATCTTCTGGCACAGGTTCTTGTCAATCTCGGAACCCGTCACTGTTTTATCGTGCATGGGATGGATGGACTGGATGAGATCACGGTTTCCGGAAGAAGCCGTATTTCAGAAGGAAAAGAAGGGCGGGTCGCGGCCTATACGCTTGAGCCGAAAGACTTTCAGTTTTCCAATCGGGACTTGAAAGACCTGATGGGAGGGAGTCCCGAAAAGAACGCGGAGATCCTCCTCTCCGTCTTGAGAGGCGAAAAAGGGGCGAGGCGCGAGGTTGTTTTGATGAATGCCGCTCCGGCGTTTGTGGCAGTCGGGAAGGCGAAGACTTTGCAGGAAGGGGTGGCCCTGGCCGCTGAATCGATTGATTCCGGTCGCGCGCTGGAAAAACTCAATCGCCTGATAAAGATCACAAATCAATCGTCACGACCGGAAAGCTGAGGACGATGCGCTTTTTAGACGAGATCGTCAAGGTGAAGCGTGAAGAGGTCGCTGGTCGCTTAAGCCGGGCCGCCCTCAGGGAACTTCGATCACGGATTGGAGATGCTGAACCGACGCGCCCTTTCCAAAAGGCGCTGTCCGCTAAGGACCACGGTTGGCCGAGCTTGATCGCTGAGATCAAGAAGGCCTCGCCGTCGAAAGGGATTATCCGGGAGAGGTTCGATCCACTTGAGATTGCACAAATCTACGAAGACGGGGGCGCTGCCGCCCTGTCCATCCTCACGGAAGAACATTTTTTTCTTGGAAACCCTGCCACGCTTAAGGCGGTGCGGTCGAAGGTCTCTCTTCCGCTTTTAAAGAAGGATTTTATCATTGATGCGATTCAGGTTTATGAGGGCCGTGCCTGGGGTGCCGATGCTATTCTCTTGATTGCGGCCCTGTTGGAGAAATCGGAGGTGAAAGATTACTTTGATCTGGCGAGGGAACTTACTCTGGATGTTTTGGTTGAAGTGCATACTGAGAAAGAGTTAGAGATGATTGTTGAGTGGGCGCCGATGATCGGGATCAATAATCGGAATCTGGAAACCTTCGAGACGAACCTCGAGACGACGTTTCGCCTGCTCAAAGAGGTTCCGGAAGGGCGGACCCTCGTCAGCGAAAGTGGGATTGCTTCACGAAAAGATATCGAGGCACTTCAGGAAGCGGGCATCGATGCCATCCTGGTGGGGGAGTCCTTGATGGCATCGGAAGACATCGGAAAAAAAATGAAGGAACTCATTGGAGAGTAAAATGAAGGTCAAGATCTGTGGTTTGACAAATTTAGAAGATGCGCTGGCCGCTGTTGAATATGGGGCGGATGCCGTCGGTTTTATCTTTGTGCCCGAGAGTCCGCGCTTTGTTTCGTTTGAGGATGTTGCTGAGATAACCTCCAAACTCCCGCCGTTTGTGACCACGGTTGGCGTTTTTAATTCGGCGGGAAAGGGGATGCAGTCTGTAATTGATCGGTGTGCGATTGATCTGATCCAGCTGTATGGGGCCTTTCCCAAAGAGATCTCGTTCGACTTTCCAAGGAGGATCATTCAGGTGATTCGTGTTCAGGATGAGAAAAGCCTCGATGTCGTCCCTCCCGGTCCGGTCCGGGCCTTTCTTCTCGATACCTACCGGGAGGAGGTTCTTGGCGGGAGTGGCGTTTCGTTCGATTGGGATATCGCTGCCAAGGCAAAACGCTTTGGAAAGGTTATTCTTGCCGGTGGTTTAACGCCCGAAAATGTTCAGACCGCGATTGAGAAGGTCAGGCCGTATGGTGTTGATGTGAGCAGCGGGGTGGAGATGCGTCCGGGGAAGAAAGATCATCTTAAGTTGAAAGCGTTTATCAAAGCGGCAAAAGAAATGAAGGAGACTCATGCTTCTTCCGAATAAGAAGGGCCGCTTCGGCCCCTATGGCGGGAGATATGTTGCCGAGACCTTGATGCCGGCCCTTCAGGAATTGGAAACGGTTTATCAGTCGGTTCGTCGAAAACCGGTATTCAAGAAAAAGCTGGCGGATATCCTGAAGCATTTTGTCGGTCGTCCGACCCCCCTTTACTTTGCCCCACGTCTTTCGGAGCACCTCGGCGGTCTGAAGATTTATCTGAAAAGGGAAGACCTTTGTCATACCGGTGCCCACAAAATCAATAATACCCTTGGACAGATCCTGCTCGCAGAGGAAATGGGAAAGAACCGGGTGATTGCCGAGACCGGAGCCGGTCAACATGGTGTGGCCACCGCGACCGCGGCGGCCCGTTTCGGTCTAAATTGTGAGGTTTATATGGGGACGGAGGACATGAAACGCCAGGAACTCAATGTCTTCCGGATGCGCCTGCTCGGGGCGAAGGTCACCGCCGTTGATGCCGGGAGCAGAACATTAAAAGATGCGATCAGCGAGGCCTTACGGGACTGGACGGCGAATGTCCGGGACACCCATTATATCCTCGGGTCGGTTCTGGGACCGCATCCTTATCCGATGATGATCCGGGATTTCCAGTCGGTCATCGGTCAGGAGGCGCGGGAGCAGATCCTGCGCACCGAGGGACGCTTTCCAGATGTCATGATTGCCTGTATCGGGGGAGGAAGCAATGCGATTGGTCTCTTCACTCCTTTTCTCTCCGAGCCCGCAATTCGGATGATTGGGGTGGAGGCGGGCGGCCTGGGTATCGAAACTGGAAAACACGCGGCCCGGTTTGCCACCGGGACCCTGGGTGTCCTCCACGGAACGATGACAACCCTGTTGCAGGATGCTGATGGTCAGATTCAGGCAACCCATTCGATCTCAGCCGGCTTGGACTATGCGGCGGTCGGTCCGGAACATAGTTATTACCGGGACAAACAGCGGATCGAATACACTTCTGTCACGGACGATGAGGCCTTGTCGGCCTTTCGCCTGCTGGCCGAGGCGGAAGGCATCCTCCCCGCCCTGGAGTCTGCGCATGCGGTGGCCTACCTGGTGAAGCTGGCGCCCTCCCTCCCCAAGGGACAGATTGTTGTCCTCAACCTATCCGGTCGGGGAGACAAAGATGTGGATCAGTTGTCCCGAATGGAAGGTTTTATGTAACGACCCAACACTCCGATCTTTACCTCCATGGAAGCGTTGCTGTGGTACTTGAATCCTCGCGTAGTGATCCCTACGCTGCGGGTCTGCGCTTCTCGCGCCTTACCCTGAAAGTAAATCTAGGCATGCTGAATCGTTACACGGATTGAATGAATATCTTAGAGTAAAAGGGAGTACAGAATGAGCCGAATCGAGGCCGCCTTGAGAAAGGTCCAGGCTAAAAGGGAGAAAGGCCTGATCGCCTATGTGATGGCAGGCGATCCGAGTCTGGAAGAGAGCGCAAAGATTATCCTGGAGATAGAGAAAGGAGGCGCCGACCTGGTTGAAATCGGCATCCCCTTTTCCGACCCGATTGCGGATGGTCCGACCATTCAAAAGGCATCTGAGCGTGCCCTTCGACAGGGGGTTAACGTCAGGAAGGTTCTGGACCTTGTTGCAAACCTTAGACGGCAGACAAAGATCCCGTTGATTCTCATGAGCTATTGCAATCCAATCTATGCCTTCGGTATTGAGTCTTTTTTTAAAGAGGCCAAGCGTGCGGGAGTGGATGGGTTGATTGTTCCGGATCTTCCTCCCGAAGAGGCCGCTGATTTTATCCTGCAGTCACGAAAGACGTGCATCGACCAGATCTTTCTGGCCGCACCGACGACACCTCTTGAACGACTTGAGAAAATCATCAAAGTGGTGACGGGGTTTCTTTATTATGTTCCGCTCACCGGAGTCACCGGTTCGGAATTGAAGGGAAAAAATAGTATTGGCGAGAGAGTCCGTCAGATCAAATCGCTGACGGAGAAACCGGTCGCTGTTGGGTTTGGGATCTCAACGCCTGAAGACGCCAAAAAGATCGGGTTGGAAGCCGATGCCGTCATCGTCGGAAGTGCTTTGGTGAGAATCATCGAAACGGCATCAAGTGATTCCGACTATCTTTTACGCCTGTCCGGATTTGTGTCTTCCTTAAAACAAGCCCTCAGGTCTTAGATTTGAAGCGGGTTGACGCGACAGGTTATTTTAAAAAATTACCCCCTTCGATAATCCAGGAGTTTCTTGATATCCATCGGCTCAGAATACCGGAAAAAAGAAAGCTCTCTTCGGTCGATCCCGAAAACGGACATGCGGTCGGCCAGTTCGTTGCCTTCAATTCCGCTGTGGGCTTTGACATGTGAGATGACAGCACCCTTTCTTATTTTTTCATACAGGGCATGCGCTTCCTGGATGATTTCCAGGTTTTTGATGTCTCCCGCCTTCTTTCTTCTCCAGCCCTTTTTCTTCCAGCCATAGGCCCAAACCGTGACGCAATTGATGGTGTATTTTGAATCGCAAAAAATTTGAACGGCCCTCCCCTGAGCAGTATAAGGTTTCGCGATGAGCAGGGCCTGATGCAAGGCATTCAATTCTGCGGTGTTGTTCGTCCCATGGGGGTTGTAGAGCCCGTACCAGAGTTCCACGAGTCTGCCACTACGATAAACAGCCAGCCCTGACCCTGCTTTGCCTGGATTGGGATCACAGGCGCCATCACAGTAAATCACAACCTCGAATGTTTTAGTGGAGGCAAGCTCTAACCCGGACAGCTTCGTGATTTCTTTTCTAACCTTTTTCGTAGGGGATGATTTCCACCCTGCGGTATAAGCTGCTTCTGATTCTTCCCGGCTTGTAAACGACTTGTATATTGCCCCGGGAAACTGATCAACCTGTTTTTTCGTATACAACCAGCTTGTGAAAACCCCCGTCTTCCGACCCACCCAGACGACATAAAACTTTTTTGGCATACCTTTTTACCTGGGAAATCAGTGATTCTGAGAAGATCTAGACGCTTTCTCCCTCATCCGGAGACTGATCTGAGTTCTCATTGGCCTGCGCATCGCTCTTTTCCAGTTTGCGTTTCTTTTTTTCTTCTTTCTTTTTTAACTTTTCTAATTCTTTCTTTCTTTTTTCAAATTTGAAATTTGTTCTCGCCACTCTGTGATCCTCTCTGATAAGATTTTTAATTCTTCTCCGCTTACATTGGGTCTCTGTTAAGGAAGCTCTGATTAAGTCTGAGTTGATTTTTTTTCAGGAGATCTTATGTTTCGTTTCAAAGCGAAAGTCGCAGAGAATCGCCCCCTATGTTCAAGATTTGCAACGCAAAAGCGGGACATCAGTGCCCTGAAAAAACAATTCATGACTTATTCAGAGGTTCCTTAATAACGCTTATATCTTTGTAAGTCAACCTGGCATCGGGGTCACTGTTTTTGAAATGACGGGGTGTTTCTGCTATAGTGTCGTCCAATTGGAAGACAGAGATTAAAGAATAATCTTTTGTAACTATTCGACAAGCCCCTCTTCGGCTTCGCGTGACCCATTTCTCCATGAGGCGGCGTTGTTGTGGTATTCGATTCTCACGTATGATACATACGTTGCGGTTCTGCGTTCCTCGTGCCTTGCCCTGAAGCCTTATGGTGGCATGCTGAACAGTTACAAACCTTATTTAACGCGGATGTAAATCAGGGCGCTGTGGTGCGTCTCCTTGCGGATGTTTTTCGTTGAGTGATGCGACTGATTTCCCCATTCAGATATTGAAGGCCAATGGTTTTTTATCTTTACGAAGAGGCAATGAAGGGTGTTGCCAAGATTTCGGTCGATGGCATTGTCCCGCAAAGTTTTCACCTCAGTCACTGGAAGGGGAATAAAACCCCTACGCCTCTGAAAGCAGACACCGCCACAGAGATTGCGATGCGCTATATTTCCCACCCGGATCGCAAGTCCTTCTTCCCGCAGGTCAATATTCTTACGAATAATCATTTTGATACGGACGGTCTCTTGTCGGTATGGGCGTTGTTGCACCCACATAAGGCGGAACCGATTTCTGGGAGATTGGTCGCCGCCGCTGAGGCGGGAGATCATTCCATCTTTTCATCGGAAGAGGGAGTTCAGGTGAATCTTTTGATCGATGCCCTCTGCCATTCTGAAGAAAGTCCGATCGCTTCCCAGATCGCCAGCTACACTGGCCCCAAAGAAGTGTTTTATTACAAGGCCCTCCTTCCCCTCCTGCCGGATCTTTTTAGAAAAAAGGATGACTACCGTTCGCTATGGCGGGGAGCTTTTGACGAAATTCTCCTTTCAATGGAACTTTTCGAAAAAGGGATTATCGGCCTGGAGGAATATCCGGAGGCCGGTCTTTCCGTCGTGATCGATGAGCAGCGTCCGCCGCGAGAGGCGATTGATCACTTCTGCCAAGGGAACCTTTTCCTGGTGATTGAAGACCGGGAGCGTGAAGAGGGCGGGTTCGCTTATGAACTGGAATACCGCTACTACGCCTGGGCCGAGACGGTGACACGGCCTCTTATTCCAATGGTTCCGATGGAGTCTCTGGCGGAGCATCTTAACCGGGAGGAAGGTCCTGCTGAAGGGAAATGGCTCACACAGGGCTACTCGGGGCGGTCGATGACCTCTGCTCTGAGATTTACCGACCCGGATGGAAAACGGCACCTCAGCCGGCTTCACCCGGATCAGGTGATTCAATGGGTTATTTCTCACCTCCCATCTTTGGAGGAGGATTTTGATGATGATTAACACGGACCGGATGATTGCGCATTTTCTAAAGCTGGTCCAGATCGACAGCCATTCAAGGAAAGAGGGTAAGGTTGCCCTTCAACTCAAGTCAGACCTGGAGGCCTTGGGTGCGGAGGTCGTCTTTGATGAGGCGGGGGAAGCGGTTGGGGGAGAAGTCGGGAACCTGATTGCCCGAATCCCGGGCACGAGTAAAGGCCATGCGCCTCTTCTCTTATCTGCTCATATGGATACCGTTGTGCCGGGAGAAGGGATCAAGCCGGTTATCGAAGGAAAAATCATAAAGAGCGACGGGACGACGATTCTCGGCGGAGATGACAAGTCGGGAATCGCGATTATCATTGAGGTTCTCAGGGTTATCCGGGAAGAGAAGGCGGAACATGGTGAGATTGAAGTGGTTCTGACCATATGTGAGGAGGATGGTCTGGTCGGAGCGAAACACCTTGATTACAAAAATCTGCATGCCAGAAACGGCCTGGTGCTCGATTGCGACCGTGTGGATTTTCTCTTCACCAAATCACCCGCGTCGGACCGGATGGAGTTCATTGTTCACGGACTTGAGGCGCACTCCGGACTCGCTCCGGAGGCCGGAGTCTCCGCCATACAGATTGCGTCTGAGGCGATCAGCCGGATGCGTCTCGGGCGGATTGATTCTGAAACGACCGCGAATATCGGCTTGATTGAGGGTGGATCGGCGGTCAACATCATCCCCAAATGTGTCCGGGTCAAGGGAGAATCGCGGAGTCGGGACGAGGAAAAGCTTGAGGCCCAGACCGCCCATATGAGCGACTGTTTCCAGGAGGCCGCCGCAAAGTATTTTGTGGAAATTGATGGCAAAAGAATTTCCGGTCGGGTTGAAGAAAAGATCTGGCGGGATTACAATAAAATGAATCTTTCAGATGCCACGCCGATAGTGAAATCGATCATGCGTGCGGCCAAACGGCTTTCCGTTTGTGTTCAAACCCAGGCAACTGGCGGGGGCTGTGACGCCAATATCTTTAACGAAAAGGGAATCGTGGTCGCAAATCTCGGGACCGGGATGCATGCGATACACACGGTCCGGGAGTGGGTTCATATTGACGAAATGAGTCAATCGGCCCGGATGGTCCTGGAAGTGGTCAAAGATCCCCCCTGATCGTCCTCCTGGGACTTTCTGCAACCTTCAAGACTCTTTATCCTGCCTGCACTCGCCGTTCTTCGGCGGGGTTCTTCAATTGACCTTTTTGTGTGCTTTTGATAAGGTGGCGTCGGTTTTATATTCAGGCCTCATTTCAGGGAGAATCAGATGTTTTTTCAGACCATGAGCCAGCTGGGGGACACCCTGAAAGGGATTATTGAAATCTCGGACAGGAAGATCTCTGTCATCGATGCCAGTCGGGTCCGGGGTGCGCTCATCGACCGCCTGGTCTGGACTGCCGTATTTCATGAGAAGGATGAGATGCGAGGAACGGCTCGCTGGATCATCAAGATGGCTGCGCCTCATTTGGGCATTCATTTAAGTTCCATCCAGCCGCTTTACGAGGCCAGGGGGAGGGGAGAAAATAGTGGATTTACCGTCCCTGCGATCAACGTCCGGGTGATGGCCTACGACACGGCACGTGCTATTTTTCGGGCCGCTTCCCATGGGGAAGTCGGGGCCTTTATCCTGGAGATTGCCAAGTCGGAAATGAATTATACGCATCAGTCTCCCGCAGAATATGCCGCTGTCATGACTGCGGCAGCGATACAGGAAGGTTTTACGGGGCCTCTGTTTATCCAGGGAGACCATATTCAAGTTAGCGCGAAGAAATACACCGCAGATCGTGAGACGGAGCTGGGCGGCATTCGTCAACTGATCAAAGAGGCGATCACAGCAGGTTTCTACAACATTGACATTGACTCTTCAACCCTCGTCGTCCTTGATCGCCCGAATATCATTGAACAGCAGCGGGACAACTTCGAGGTTGCGGCAGACCTGACGGCCTATATCCGCTCTCTTGAACCGGCAGGAGTAACAATTTCTGTGGGTGGGGAGATCGGTGAGGTTGGGGGGAAAAATTCGACGGTGGAGGAATTCGAGGTTTACCTCGATCAGTTCCTCGAAAGTCTTCAAAGGCAAGGATCTAAGCTTACAGGGATCAGTAAGATCTCTGTACAGACGGGAACCAGTCACGGGGGGGTTCCTCTGGCCGACGGAACGGTTGCAGAGGTCAAGCTTGATTTCAGCGTTCTTAAAGAAATTTCTAAGGTGGCCCAGGTAAAATATGGCTTGTCCGGCGCCGTCCAGCACGGGGCATCCACCTTGCCGGCTGAAGTGTTTGACCGCTTTCCCACGACCGGAACCGCCGAAATTCATCTTGCCACCGAGTTTCAGAATATGATCTATGACCGTATTCCAAGAGTGTTGAGAGAAGAGATCTATACCTATTTGCGGGAGACCTGCAAGGGGGAGAGGACGTCGGACCAGACAGAAGAACAATTTATTTATAAGACCCGAAAGAAGGCGATTGGCCCCTTTAAAAGACGCCTTTGGGAGCTTCCCTCTGATCTTCGTGAAAAGATTGGTCGGTCACTTGAAGAGAGGTTTGTCTTTCTCTTTAATAAGTTAAACGTCGTCAAGACCCGGGATGTGGTTGCGAAAACAGTCCAACCCGTCGCCGTGTCTTTCACGATACGGGACGAGATCGCCGCCGCAGAAGCAGAATCTAGGAAGGCCTCAGGGCCGCAGGTTCAGAAAGATATAAACCCCCTGGCCGATTAATGTAACTATCCAGCACACCCCTCCTTTCCTCCATGGCGGCGTTGCTGTGGGCTCCAACCCACGTAGCATACACCTGCTGTGGTTCTGCGCTCCTCGCGCCTTGCCCTGAAGGATGGGTCTCGCGAAGCCAAAGTAGTGGCATGCTGAACAGTTACAGTTGGATAGGCTCAGAGTCAAAAGTTTACGAACGATGTAGGAGGAAGCAATGTTTCAGCGGAAGATCGGTTTCTTTATTTTTTTAATTATTACGATGTCGGCCTCTGCCGCCTCCGCCGGTCTGATGCTTCGCTTTGAGGCCAAAAATTCAAGCGGAGAGCTGAGCCATATGGTGACCTTCATGCTGGAAGGAAAAAAACTGCGTGTCGAGGATTCGAGAGGCGGCATCATGATTTTTGATGGTGATCAGCAGAAGCTCTGGACGATCGATTCAGAACAAAAAATTTATTCCGAGATCAGCGATGCGGACATTGCGCGAATCAAGGAAATGCGGGACAAGATGAAGCGCCGGATTGAAAAGCAGATGGAGCGATTGCCCCCGGAGCAGCAGATGGAACTCAGGGGCATGTTGAAACAGATGGCGCAGGGGACGGCTGAACCTCCCAGGGCACTGACCTTTAAAGCAAGTGGGACAAAACGAAAGACGAAAGATGGCTTCTCCTGTACCCCTTTTCGTGTGATGGAGAAGGAGCTCCCGCTTGAAGAGATCTGTTTTATTGTATGGGATAAATCGGGGTTCTTGCTTGAGGATTTTCAGGCCTTTGACGCCTACGAACGGTTTTTGGTCAGGATCGGGGCCAACACCACAGGTCAAAATAAGATTTTTTTTGACCTGAAACAATCGCCGGGAATTCCGGCCCATGTTGCCGTGGTCAGCCCGGGCAACCGGAGCGGGCGAGAGCAGGTCCTTACGCTGCTGCACCGGAAGCGGATCCCTAAAAAGAAATTCACGCCTCCCCAAGGATTTCAAAAAAAACCGACATTAACCGGTCCGGGCGAACTCAGCCGCTAGAGAATGCTTGTGTGTGCAGATCCTGGATGAGGCCTCATCCCTCGGAACGGGCTTCTGTTCGAGTTAACCCCGTCCTTTATAAGTGAAGTTATGAACCGAAAAATTCTCTGGACTATCCTCCTGAGCTTAAGCCTCTGGCCGAGTTTCGCGACAGGACAGATCGTCAATATCCTCGACGAGGTCGATGACCTTCCTGAGGGATATTCCGGTGCCGTGAGCCTTCCGCTGCAATGGCGGACGGGAAATCCTGACCTCTTTCAGGTTTCAGGAGAGGTGGATGTGGGGTTCCGGAAAAGGGATCGTCTTATCCTTTTTATCGCGAGAGGCGAATACGGGGAAAAAGAAGGCGAAAAGTTTCTCTCCGGTCACTTTGAGCATCTACGCTTCCGTAAGAAAAAGACAGATCGATTCTCTTGGGAGCTGTTTCTTCAGAATTCTCACGATGAATTCCAGAGGTTGTCTATTCGTGCCCTGGCCGGTATCGGTGTCCGCTTGACACTTGCAAGGTGGGATGAGGGTCGCTTTACTTTTGGGACGGGATATATGGCGGAGTATGAGGAACTGACCGGATCCCCGGAAAGCAGTCAGAACGATCTGACGACCTTTTCGAACCGATGGTCGAACTATATTCAGCTGAATCTGAACCTTCAGGAAAACCTCTTATTTTCAGAGACGGTTTTTATTCAGCCGGTGATTGAACAGCCGGATGATTTACGGATCCTCAATGATACCTCTTTGAAGATCAGCGCCGGGGCCTTTTTTATCAGGAACAGCTTTCTGCTGACGATTGATACCCGTGCCCCGGAAGGGGTCGAGCGGCTCCAGACCACTCTAAAATCGAGACTCGGGTTCGACTTTTGAACAGGTATTCCAAGTGCAATCTCCGTCCCTCAATCGTTTGTCTTTTTTCTTAGTCTTTAAGATCTGAAGGCCTCGGGGATGGAGAGGGTGTAGGCGAGTCTGAAGCACCCCAGTCCCTGACAACGGCATCTGCTACGATAAAATGCTCGGTAGGCAAGCCGCCAAATCGGCCTTCATGGTGATAGACTCCCTGGACGATGACCCGGCTGTTGACCATGTTGTAGTTGGGAAAATCGCTGAAGACGGTGACCTCGTCTCCTCCCTCTCCCACGGTTGCACTGACAAAGCTCGAGCCCATCCGGCCTCTCATGAGGACAGCCGAACGTGCCCAACCCATGACGGTGACCCGCCGGTTGTCATATTTCTCTCCAAGTTCAGAAACATCGAGAAGGAGTGGGAGTTCTCTCGCCAGGAGGGTATAGGTCATTAAGAAGAGAACAGAGATGATCACTAAGGACGTTACTGTGAAAAATCGTCTTAATGTATTCATTTTTCCACCTCCAATTACATTATACCACCGATCTTCAATTCTGTCTTATATCCATATAGTATATTAATGTTCTAGTCTTTTATGTTCCGTAGGAATCCTTCTCTTCGCGATTGCGCTCACCTACATTGTTTCCATATGTCCTACCGTTCTTATCGGTTGAGTTTGACCTGAACTTGAGAGGCTTGATTTGACTTTTTTTTAAGACTTCTGATAGCGTATGTTTCATCAGTCCAACAAGGAAAAGGAGGAAGAAATGAGAAGAAAAATTGGCGTCGTGTTGTCAGGCTGTGGCCATCTGGATGGAGCAGAAATACAGGAGACGGTTGTGACTTTGCTGGCGATTGATCGTGCCGGGGCAGAGGCGGTCTGCATGGCCCCTGATATTGATCAGATGCATGTCATCGACCATCGGACCGGAAAGGAAATGTCCGACAAACGGAATGTCTTAATTGAATCCGCCCGGATTGCGCGTGGGAATATACAAGACCTGAAAGGGGTCGATCCCGCCGGGCTGGATGCCTTGATTCTTCCGGGGGGCTATGGAGCAGCAAAGAATCTCTGTGATTTTGCAGTGAAGGAAGAGAACTGTCAGGTGGATCCCGATGTAGGAAAACTGGTCCGGTCGATATTGGATGCTCGGAAACCGATCGGGGTGATCTGTATTGCCCCGGCGCTCATGGCGAAAGTGGCACAGGGAAAAGGAGAGCTGGTCAAGCTGACCATCGGCAATGATGGCGAGACCGCAGCTGCGCTTCAAAAGATGGGAACTGAACATGTCGACACAAAAGTGGAGGATATTGTCGTCGATGAGGTGCATCGGATTGTATCAACACCGGCATACATGCTGGGCAAAAGGATTTCAGAAGTTGCGGAAGGGATAGAAAAACTGGTCAAGAAGGTGGTGAACATGATTTAGAAGCGGCTTTGTCCTACTTAAGGAATCTCTGATTGAGTTTGGGTTAGATTTTTCGGGAGATAAAATGTTTCGATTCAAGGCAGAAATCGCAAGAGGATGGTTCTCGCGAAGCCATAGCCCGCTATTTGGAAGAACCACGCCCCGAAGGCGAGGATTCTTCGACACGAAACGAAAAAAGTCTTTATCTTTATTCGCTCGCTAACTCCGGACACTTGTTATGCGTGTCAAGATTTATAACGCAGTAGCGGGACATTTTAGCCCTGAAAAAACTATTCATGACTTAGTCAGAGGTTCCTCAAAGAGAGAGGTAAACACCTCATTGGCTTGGGTCATGTGTTGTTGAATGTCGGCTTCCAGTTCAATGCTTCCTTTCTTCCAGTCACCTCGACCGTAGCCCATTCTGCGACTCAGGAAGGTGAACTCTTCTGAGCGGGTTTTCGGAAGGAGGAGGTCTTTTGCATTTCCCCGGACAATCCGAAGAGCATCGATCAGGGTTCTTAGAAAAAGATAGGTCCTTTTCAGTTTCCTTCCGGTCTCTGCCGGAATTATCTTGAGCAAGGATAACTGGTGAAGGGCCTTCAAGGTGGTGGGTGTCCTGATTGCCGGCTGCCGATGACCATGGATGATCTGAAGATATTGTGCCAGATATTCAATATCGATGATCCCTCCAGGACTGTATTTGACATTGGTTTTCCCTTTGGGGACCAACTCATGGACCTGTCTTTTCCTGAGCGCGATGGCTTCCTTGAGGTCCCAGGGCTGATGACTGTAGACAAATCGGTTCCGCGCCGCTTCGCAGGCCTGTCCCAGGTGCTTGTCTCCCCCGACGGTTCTGAGTTTGATCAATGTCTGTCTTTCAAAAGGAGCGGCCTCACCTTCTGAATTGTAATATGTGTTGAAGAGTGTAAGAGGAAAGGCGAGGCGGCCCGAATCACCATGAGGCCTCAACCGAGTATCGATATGAAAAATCCCTTCTTTCTTTGTCCGAATGAAGCGGATGATTTCCTGCGCCAGTTTCTCAAAATAGACCCTGTTGTCGATGCTGCTCGTCCCCTTTGTCTCTCCGGAACCTTCGTAAACAAACAAGAGCTCGATGTCTGAAGCATAGCCCAATTCTCGTCCGCCAAACTTGCCGAGTCCACAGATGGTGAACGCACAGGAACTGCCGTCTTCTTTCAAGGGCTGTCCATGTTGTTCTTCAAGATGGCGACGGCAGAGTTGGTAGACTTGGTTGATGACCACTTCGGCCAGGTCCGTCAATGCCTCTGAAAAATGCCTGAGATCTCCAGAGGGTGCGAGCAGGTGTTTCATGTCTATACGGAACATCTCCTGATCTTTGTAGGTATTCAGGATTCGCTTTTGATCTTCTATCGTGTGAACCATTTGGAGTCGCCGAAGAAGTGCGTGCCGGGTTGCAGGCTTTCCGATTTGGAGTTCTTCCATATTGAACTGTTCAAGGATGGGGAGAAGGCTTTTGAACTGCATTCTTAGAAAGTCTTCCCATAAAAATTGACTTGTTCCAAAGAGACGCGCCAGGACCTGCATTGTCTCCTTTTTCCTCAGGAATGAAAGGAGGGAACGTGAATGGCCCACCTCCAGAATTTTGTCGAGAAACTGGTCATAATGACCGATCGCCATCGTCGGGTCCGGAGCTCCGGTGAGGAAATGGGTAAACTGTTTAATCAGGATGGCGGAGACCCGGAGGGCCTTCTTATCTTCTTCACGTTTTATCTTTTTGCCCCGTCGGTCAGAGATGTGAAATCGGTCGTCGATCCCCTGTCCTTGTTTTTTTATTTTAACCTTGTGGAGGTATATGTTTCGCATTGCGAGGGCATTTGAGAAGGCGTAAAGAAAGAAAGGGGTATCTTTTCCATGAATATCCAGAATCGTCCATTTTTTCGATATTGTGTTATTAAAACGGACGGTGATTGGATGGGAAAGACCATTTTTAAGCCCGGCGGCATTTCCTGTGGTCCGACTCAGGGTGGCGACGAGGCGATGATTTACCCTTTCCCGGGCTTTCTCGTAATGTTCTGCCTCCAGAAGTTGTATGAGTGCTTGGAATTCTTCCTTAAAACTTTTCTGTTGAGGGAGGTCAAAACGGCTTTCAGGGTTTGCCGTCTGGACATGAAGGACATCGATAATCTTCTTTCTTGAACTGTCGGAATAGGTATGGACATCTCCTGAGATGATCTCAAGGCCTAAGGAGGAGAGAAGCCCGCAGAGGATGGAAAACCCTGAGAAATAATCGAATGCAACGACGGTTATCTTGAACCGGCCTTCATCGAGTGGGTTCACGTTTAAAGAGGTGGGATGTCTCGCATCGATCCAACGGGACATTTGAATATGTTCGGCGACTTCGGGCACCGTGTACAGAGAGAAATAATCCCGATCCATTTCAGAGAGAAAAGTATGGATGAAGGATGCATCACTCTCTTGAAAATGTGATGTCAGTTCTTTGATCCATTGTGTCTTTCGCATTGAGAGGACTCCTTGGCCCCAAGATACAAGAAAACGGGTCCCTTGATCAATCCTTTGAAGAAAAGGGCCAAGGTTTCATGATAGCAAAATTGCATCGCCCATTCCTGATGCGTATAATGCCCTTAGACTCTTATCAATGTGGAATTTTTGGCGGAATTTGTGATGGGTAAATATGCGATAAAAGATCTCCTCCTAGCGCCGGAACTTGATTCTCAGGAGGTTGCCGCACTCTTGAGGCCCTATGGATTTCAGGATATCAAAAAGGCCGATACCAATATACAACTGATTGCAGCAGACCCGGAGGCACGGACCCTTTTTGCCGAGATACTGGAGGAGTGTCTGCGTTGTTGTTCGCTTACGCCTTTTCCGGATCTGGCCATGAACCATCTTGAGCGGTTTTCCCGAGCGGTTTTTGTCAAGACAGCGTTTCTTTCTTATTTACAGAAATCTCCACAAACCCTCTGGCTCCTGGCACAGGTTTTTGGGAGCATCCCTTTTTTTTCAGAGATCTTAATCAGAAATCCGGAATATCTTTATTGGGTTTTTTCCCCTGAAGTTCTGGATCAGCCGAAGAAGCGGAGCGTGCTTTCAGCTGAACTTTCAAGTGCCCTGCGCCTCTTGAAAGCCCAAGAGACGCGGCTTGATTTTCTCAGGATCTTTAAACGGAAAGAGATTCTTCGAATCGGGGTCAGGGACCTCTTGGGCAAGTCGGTTGTCGAGGAAACCCTGACGGCCTTATCTGACCTGGCCGAGGTCCTCATCCAGCAGGCCTATTGGATTTGTGAAAAAGAGATGCGGCGGAAATATGGGATCCCTAAAGGGCGAACCGGTTCAGGCAAAGGGAGCCGGATCGGATTCACGGTCCTGGCGATGGGAAAATTGGGAGGAAGTGAGTTGAATTTCAGTTCCGATATTGACCTGATGTACCTCTATGCCCAGAGTGCAGGTGAGTCGTCTGGCGGGCGCGGGAAAAAATGTATCCCAAATGCGGTCTATTTTGAGAAAATGTCAAAGGAGGTGACGGTAGCCCTGAATGCACCCACCGAGCAGGGGTATGTTTATCGGGTTGATCTTCGTCTCCGACCTGAAGGGAAGGCGGGACTGATTGCAACCCCTTTTCAAGGGTATCGGCGGTATTATGCCTCCCGCGGTGAAACCTGGGAACGACTCTCCCTCGTCAAGGTTCGAGCGGTGGCTGGAGACCGTCTGCTTGGCAGGCGCTTTCTCAAAATGGCGGAGCCCTTTATCTACAAAAGGCCCTTTGGATTTAAAGGGTTTAAAGAAGTGAGGATGATCAAGGAGCGGATTGAAGGGGAGTGTTCTGAAATGAAGCAGCGCCTGAGAGATGTGAAGCGAGGGAGGGGCGGAATACGAGAGATCGAGTTTGTTGTTCAGTCCTTACAAGTTGCGTTTGCCGGAAAAGATCCCAGGATTCGAGGCCGCGGGTCTATGGATGCCTTAAAGAGATTGGCGCGGGGCCGGTATCTCTCTGCCGAAGAGGCCCGCCTGCTGTCAGAGGCCTACCTGTTCTTTCGAGACCTGGAAAATAAGCTTCAAATGGTTCGTGACCGGCAGACCCATCTCATTCCAGACGATCCGGATGAACTCAGGGCAACGGCGCTCAGAATGTCTTATAAAGATCATGTCCGGGGTGCCGCATCCGTACGGCTTCTGAAAGATTACAAGGGCCATACAGAGAGGGTCCACACGATCTTTCGGAGGGTTTTTTATTCAGAGCCCCCCTTAACTGAATCTGGTGTTTAATCAATGAACGCACAAAAACGACATTATGTCGAGGTGGTGACGCCAGAGGTGGAAGGACGTTTTCATTACCACCTGCCGCCAGAGCTTGCGGGAAGGAAATTTTCTCCCGGGGTTCGGCTTCTGGTTCCGTTTGGAAGAGGCTGGCGGATGGCCTTCTTTGTCCGAGCCGTTGGACGGCCGGATGTGAAGGCGACAAAGGCCGTGCTCGCCGTTCTTGAGGAGACCTCTCTTGTCGTTCAACCACTTTTTGATCTGCTACTCTGGATTGCGGACTATTATTTTGCTCCCTTGGGCGCCGTGATCAAAGGGAGCCTTCCCCAGGGGATACATCTCTCGGTTCGACGAAGGTTCAGCCTCGTCGGCTCCGGTGAAACGAGTCAGGCGGAAAAGAAAAGGCCGGTTCAGAAAAGTGTAATTGATCTTCTGGAAAGCGAAGGTTCTTTAACGGAACCACAGCTTAAGAAGCGTCTTGAACGAAAGGGCTTGACCCGCATCCTTTCCATTCTCGTGAAGGCGGGCAGGGTTCGGGCGCAGTGGGAGATCGCGCCTCCCGTTGTCAAAAAAATATTTCGCCGCATCCTTGTTCTAAAGAAGAACCCCGAAGAGACAGCGGCCTTAGCGGCGTCTCTTTCCAGGCGCTCGCATCGACAGGCGGCCCTCCTCGAAATCCTCCTCTCGGCAGGGGGCTCACTTCCGGTCGCCGCCTTGGAGTCTCCGCTTCGCGCCCCCTTGAAACGCCTGATTGAGAAAAAATGGATTGATCAGCGTGAGGAAGCGGCGCGGCGCATTCCAAGGCTTGAAAGCGGTTTTCGTCCGAAGGGGACGATCCGTCTTAACGCGGATCAGAAGAAGGTAAGTGAAGAAGTGTTGGACGCGATAGAAACAGGGGGTTTTGCCCCCTTTCTCCTCCATGGAGTGACCGGGAGCGGAAAGACCGAGGTTTACCTCCAGGTGATTGAAGCGGGGCTCCGACAGGGAAAGGGGGCGATCCTTCTTGTCCCCGAGATTTCGCTGACCGCTCAGCTCGTCGCCCGGTTTCATGAGCGCTTCGGGGACGAAGTTGCCCTTTTTCACAGCGGGCTTTCAGCCGGGGAGCGTTACGACGAGTGGCTCAGAATAAAGGAAGGTCAGGCCCGTCTGGTCATCGGGGTTCGTTCGGCCATCTTCGCGCCGATGAAAGAGGTCGGCGTCATCATTGTTGATGAGGAGCAGGATTCTTCTTATAAACAGGACGAGGGTGTTCGCTATAATGCGAGGGATGTCGCCCTGGTCAGAGCCCGGTCCGAAAAAGCCGTCGTTATGCTGGGGTCGGCCACCCCTTCGTTTGAGTCCTATCACCACAGCCAGAGCGGAAAGTATCGCTACCTTCATCTCCCAAAACGGATTGAGTCGCGGCCTTTGCCGTCGGTCTTGTTGGTCGATCTGAGAAAAAAAGAGGAGATGGTCAAGCCCTTCCTCACGAGGCCTTTGATTGCGGCGATTGAAAAACGTCTTTCGGAAAAAGAACAGGTTCTCCTATTTGTCAATCGACGCGGTTTTTCGTCTTCCCTTCTCTGCGCGGATTGCGGTGAGCTCCCTTCCTGCCGGCATTGCACGGTTTCTCTCACCTACCATAAGAAGCGGAAACGGCTTGTTTGCCATTATTGCGGGTATGAGACGCCGCCCCCGACCGAATGTCCCAAATGCCGGGGGTCGCGCATGATTTATCTGGGGATCGGGACGGAACAGGTGGAAGAAACGGTTCGGGGGTTTTTCCCTTCGGCAAGGGTCGCCCGAATGGATCGAGACACCACGCAGAAGAAAGGATCTCATCAGAAGATCATTGCCGCGATGGTGCAGGAAGAGGTAGATATTCTGATCGGAACTCAGATGATCACGAAGGGGCATGATTTTCCGGGTGTGACCCTGGTCGGCGTGCTTTGTGGAGACCTGTCGCTCCAATTTCCGGATTTTCGCGCCTCGGAACGGACCTTCCAGCTCCTTGCCCAGGTGGCGGGCCGTGCCGGTCGGGGTGAACGTCCGGGAGAGGTGATGATACAAACCTTTCAGCCGGATCATGCGAGTATTGCTTTCGCGACGGCCCATGATTATATTTCTTTTTATCAGGGAGAGATTCAGTCCAGGAAGGAGGGCGTCTATCCGCCATTTTGCCGTTTGACCCGCCTCCTCCTTCGGAATCGCCGGGAAGAGGCCGTCGTCAGAGGGGCCGAGTCGCTGACGGTCTTAATCAAGGACTATCTCCCCGGACGAGGAGTTGAAATACTGGGGCCGGCCCCGACCCCGATGGCGCGAATCCGGGGGGAATATCGATATCAAATCCTGATGAAGGGGAAAGACCAGAAGCGGATTTCAGCCGCGCTGAAACCGGCCGTACACCGCTGGAAGCGCAAGGCGAACGAGGGGACTCGGCTGGAGGTGGATGTCGATCCGCAGCAGTTTGGTTGAGAGGAGGTCTCTGTTCTTTGGGAAGGTTCTTCCATTTTCCAGGAGATCTTATGTTTTGATTTAAGGCGTAAATCGCAGAGGATGGTTCTCGCGAATCCATAGCCCGCTCTTGTCAAGATTTACAACGCAGAAGCGGAACATTATTTGCCCTGAAAGAACTATCCGCGACTTATTCAGAGGTTTCCTTAGTATACTGAGGTAGCAGGAAACTCACAAAAACTTTCATAAACACATTGCGTATGGATGACAACACACTGATTCGTGAAGCCCAAAGGGGTGATAAAAATGCCTTTGGAAAACTCATTCAGCACCATTATATTGTTCTTTACCCCTAACGTAATATATGCTCAGCAGGGGATGGGAGAAGAGCCACAAAAGAAACAGATGCATAAAAAAATAATCGAAGCAGTGTTAAAAGGAGAGACCGAAAAATGGATGGCCTTGCCGGGCGTCGTCGGAACCGACCAGGGGGAGTGTCAGGGGAAGCCCTGTATCAAGGTCTTTGTTGTGAGGAAGACCTCCGAACTTTTGAAGCAAATCCCATCTAAGATTGAAGGCTACGAGGTTGTCATTCAAGAAACCGGAGAGTTCCGGGCGCTTGAACCGAACTAAAATATCATAACGGCGTTCAGGGGAGTTGGTGTAGTTCAAAGAGTTGTCGGGTGTCGAACTTCTCTGGTTGTATCGGCGAGGCACCGTCAACCTGAAGCGGATAAGAAGTTAATCCTTCCTCAAGCACCTTTTTTCCAAGGACGAGGCCATCTCATATCCTCGTAAATCGTTCGATTCGAAGCCGGATATTCCCAAGGGCCGGATCGGCCAGATAGATACGATCCCCCCGAATTCCTTTGAAGAAGGTCTCATTTAAATCTTCAAAATCATTTTATCAAGGCGGAATGGCTTTCGATCTTGCCGGGCGGCTCAATGCGGCTCCCGAGGTGCTTCGCAAGAAACGCTTCTATCGTTGCATATAAGTGACGTTTATTTTCAGGATGCAAGAAGTAATGTCCTTCATTGGTATAGACAAGATACTCCACCGGCTTGTTTGCCTTTCGAAGCGCGTTCACGATCTGTTTGCTTTCCGCCTGTTTGACGCGCGATGGATGTATTTCAGGGCGGGAATACAGGCCGAAAGGGGCTTGGCTGATTGTCGAAACGACGGTTGTTACGACCCTGCTACCTGCGCGACGGGCTTGCGCACAAGCACGGGTCCTAATCTTGGACGGTTTGTTGGGAAAGGGATTATTTTTCCGGAGGATCTTGCCGTCTTCCTTCTTCCAGACTTGAAACAGGCTTCTGCTTTTTTGAAGAGAGTTTGGAGACCGGCAAGATTTCGACAATCGAGTTCGATCGTTTTCTGGGGATACCAGCCGATCCCTTCACCCCAGGAGAGGAGACGAAGGTGCAGGTATCCAGCCTCCCCTTTCTCAGAATTGAGTAAAATTTCCACCTTTTCTGATTGGTTCTTGCCATCTAGTACGCCGATGACTTGTTCCATAGACTTCCTCCCTATTCCCTCTAACGACATGTTTCGGATGTATAATGCAAATGGTACTTGCTCGCTCTGTGCGGGTGTTCGATCCTTTCTAAGATTCGAACCGTGCGGCTCTATAGAGATACCCTTGGATTGACGGGTATCTCTATAGAGCAATGAAGTTGATAATCATTATCAATAATTGAAATACTACATTGTAATAGGGTCCTACGTCAAGCACTTTATTTGTCCCTAATTCCGTGATTTCGAAATTAGAACCCGCCGATGGCTTGCGCGAGACCCATCCGCCTGAAATGACTGCGTTGTCGGCCAACAGTCTCCTCACCGTACGGATGAGTACGCTTCGGTCGTCCTTATGGCCTCTGGCATTGTCTTTCAGGCGACTTGACTGTTTGCCCCAAAATCAATCGCTGATCTTGGGTTTGCGTGAGTTGTGATCGCTTTTTACCCTTCCACATTGACAATAAATTGTGAATGTGATTAGTTCTGAAAGATCTGATCAATAATGGGTCGTCTTCTTGAACATGCGAAGGGAGCTTCCTTCAAAGGGGTTTCCCCCCGGCTTCTCCGGGGTACTTTCTACTATGCCAGTGAGAGGAGGGGTTGTGAGAGCGTTGATGGAAATCCGAGGTTAAAGTGATGTATCAAAAATATTTTGGTTTTAGTACGCCTCCTTTCAAGCTTGTCCCGGATCCACACTTTTTTTTCTCCAGCAAAAAACACGATGAGGCCATTTCACACATTCAATATGGCCTGAAGGAACGGAAGGGTTTCATTGTCATCGTTGGGGAAGTTGGGACCGGAAAGACAACCCTCTGCCGGCTTCTCTTAGGAAGACTTGATCCATCGTTCAGGACCGCACTTCTTTTTAATCCGCAACTTTCGGCCATCGAACTTCTCCAAAGCATCAATCAGGATTTTGGGTTAAGGGGGAAAAGCCGATCTAAAAAAATTGATCGACGAACTGAATCACTTTCTCCTCGGTCTGCTGTCTGAAGGGAAAACTGCGCTCCTGATTGTTGATGAAGCGCAACTTCTTCCCATCGCTTGCCTAGAGGAGATCCGTCTTCTTTCAAATTTAGAGACCGAGCAGGAAAAGCTGATCCAGATTCTCCTTATGGGTCAACCTGAATTGAAAGAGAAACTGGCTTTCCATTCGCTTCGGCAACTCAAACAACGTATTTCGCTGATCCATGAGATCGGTCCACTTAGAAGAGAAGAGGTTGGATTATATATCGCGTCCCGGATCAAGGTTGCCGGCGGGGCTGATTCTGTTACCTTTTCACCGAGAGCGATCGATAGAATTTTCCGCTTCAGTGAAGGGTTCCCCCGTCTTATCAATGTTGCTGCAGATCAGGCGCTCCTGGCTGCTTATGTGGCCAACGCAACTTATGTGGCAGAATCACTTGCAAGTCAAGCAATCGGAGAACTTGAAAAGGGGTCGCCGGAATCGTCTCTCCCTCCTGTTAAAGAAGTTGATACGAACCCGAGGAAGAGGGCATTGACGACCTTTCTCTTTCTGATTGTCGTATCTCTTTTGTTTGCCTCCGGTTGGTATTGGAAGGACCGGCTTATCACCGGGATGAACCTCCTGAAGACCTTCCTCACGGAAAAGGCCGTCTAGTTCGTCCCCCCCCTAAGCTCTGAAATGAGGGTGAGTACCCATAGCGAGCGCAAGCCTCCATCCTTTACTGGATCGGGGGTTTCCCAGTGAATAAAATTAGAGGATTGCTTCTTTTTGGGTCAGAGGTTCCCTCATTGTTTTCTCTTCCCCCGCAGATTATAATTAGTCTGGTTGTTCGTGTGGTTTCATTAGGATTTTGAACCGTTTTTTGTATGAGGAAAACATGATTCCGATCAAGGCGGATCTTCCGACTCGCACATTTCCATTGGTCACCATCTTAATAATCTCAATTAATATTTTTGTTTTTCTCTACGAGATCTCTCTCGGGGAGTATTCAGAACAGTTCATACTTACTTTCGGGGCGATCCCCTTCAAGCTTACGCATATATTTCCCTTGCTTACGCGTGGTGAGCCAATCTCTCCTATCTTCAAGAGCATGATAACCTCTATGTTTCTTCATGGTGGATTCTGGCATGTGGGGGGGAATATGCTCTACCTGTGGATTTTTGGGAATAACATAGAAGATGAGATGGGGCATCTTCGTTTTATCTTCTTTTATCTCCTTTGCGGGGTGATCGCAGTCTATTCTCACGCCGCCTTCGATCCAATGTCTCAAGTCCCGATGATCGGTGCCAGTGGCGCAGTGTCCGGGGTGCTGGGGGCCTACTTGATTCGTTTTCCCGGGGCAAAGATTCTGACGCTGGTTCCTCTTGGGTTTTTTGTCCATATGATCCGGATCCCGGCGATTATCGTTCTTGGTTTTTGGATCGTTGCACAGCTTGCGAATGGGATGTTCAGTCCTCAAGGGGGGGGGGTTGCCTGGTTTGCTCATGTCGGGGGTTTTATTGCCGGCATGTTATTGATTTACAAATTTTCAAAAAGGCGAAAAAAGGGCATAGGTCTGCGGAAGTCTTCCGGAACCCCTTCTCCTGGGTGAGGAGACCTTTGTCCGATAACGCACTATGAACAGGCGAATCAGCGGTTTTTAATTCCGAAATCTCAGAATCAGGGCCATCCGGACTGCTCGTCTCGGAAGGCCTGGCTGTGCGAGGACGTTTGACTTTATTCCTAGAAATATTATAATGTTACCAAGACCATATGTCCTGATCGACCCTAGGTAGGTTCATTGAACGTGCTGAAGGTTGGGTGGCGGAACCGTGGGCTTGTGGAAAAGAGAGGTTGTTGCATTACGTCCGAGAAATGCACTCACGAAATTGGTGTCTTTCAGGACCTTATATTCTTTTTGGGTGTGGAATTGAGACTGCTATGAAGAAATCTTATTTCTGGATATTGCATCTTGTCATGATCGCCGTCGGAGCCTATTTTGCTGCGGATGTGGTGAATCTTGTTGTGGGATCCTACCTGGAGGCGTCGATTGCAATACCCGATAGAGGCCGTTCTCCCCAAAGCGGGGTCATCCCGGTTGCCATAAGGGGCAGAGGTCTGGAATATGGTTCCATTGTGGAAGGGAATATATTCAATTCTGAGTTACGATTCAAAAAGCCCGAACCTGTGAGGCCGGTGGAACTTCCCCCCAGAATAGTAGCGCCGGTTCCAAAGATTCCGCTGGACTTTATCCTTGTTGGGACCATTGTCGGAAGGACGAGGTCTTTTGCGATTATTGAGAATAAGAGAACACGGGAGCAGTCCCTCTATCGCGTGGGACACATCTTAGAAGGAGGCGCGAGGATTACGAATGTCGCCAGGAACAGGGTGGTGATCCTTCGCGGGGAGGTTGTAGATGTCCTGGAGGTTGCTTATATTCCGAATCAAAAGGGTCAGCGGGGAAGCCAGGTGATGCCGTCATCCAGACCACCCGTTCCGGCGGCACCCGTGCCGATGCAGGGCGGAGGGGTTCGAAAGGTTTCAAAAAATCAGTGGGTCCTGGACAGACAGGAAGTTGATGGTGCAATTGGCAATCTCCCTCAGCTTTTGACCAAGGCACGGATCATCCCGAATTTTAACAATGGCAAGCCGGATGGGTTCCGAATATTTGCGATCTCGAAGGGAAGTCTCTATGCCAAGATTGGGCTTCAGAACGGGGACATCCTTCATAGAGTAAATGGAATCGATGTGAAGGATCCCAAGAATTTCATGCAGATATTTGAGCAATTAAAAGATGAGTCTCAAATTACGGTCGATCTGGTTCGCAGAAATGTGAAAGAGACCTTCAACTACGAGATACGATAAGGAAACTTTATGAGAGGTTGTATTGGGGCCGGTTTAATATTGGCCTTTTTTCTTGTTGGAATGATGTTCCCCTGCTCTCTCCGGGCCGAGACGCCGCCTGCCCCGGAAGATTCCCAGGAAGAGAAAATCACGCTCGATTTTAACAATGTGAATTTGCCCGTCCTTGTCCAGTTTATCAGTGAACTGACCGGGAAAAATTTTGTAATCGATGAGCGCGTCAGAGGAAAGGTGACGATTTTTTCACCTAAAAAAATCCCGATCAGCCGGGTATACGATATTTTTGTCTCCGTCCTCGAATTGAAGGGGCTTGCGGTTGTTGCTCACGGAGACATCTACCAGATTCGACCGATGGTAGAGGTTCCGCCGATCCGGTCCGTTCACGTCTATACCCTGGAGAATACAAATGCTGAGGAGATAGCGAAGGTACTCCGGGGGCTTGTATCGAAACCGGCTACACGTGGCGGACGTGCCAGACGGGCGTCCCGAGGAGTGGGAGCATCTGGACGCGTAATCGGAGAATTAAGCGGGCCGACACAGGTCCTCGCCGATAAGGCCACCAATAGCCTGATCATCACGGTGACCGATCAAGATTATGAGATCCTTAAAACGGTCATTCGGAAACTGGACAAGAAGCGCTCTCAGATTTTTGTTGAGGCCGTCGTCCTTGAAATGAGGGCGGACAAATTCAGGGAACTCGGGACCGATCTCGGCACCGTCTTTGGCTACACCAGTCGAGGCAGAGATGTTGCCGCGATCGGGGGTTTTAACCAGGATCCGAGTGATCTACTCTCTATCGCTTCGATCCCGGGCGTCGTGGAGTTGGGAAAGGTCAATATCCGGGCAGTGTTGAAGGCACTGCAATCTGCCGATGATGTAAATATTCTCTCAACGCCCCAGATTCTCACCAGTGATGGGATGAAGGCTGAGATTGTCGTTGCCGAAAATATTCCTTTCCCCGGTGCGCAAAGCCAGACCGTGGGCGGTAATGTTCAGACGACGATCGAGCGAAAAGATGTCGGGGTGATTCTTCGGATCACCCCGAAGGTTCTGGAGAATGACTTGGTGCGGCTGGATGTCTATCAGGAGATTTCTTCGGTGACGGAGACCTCCCAGTCTGTCGCGAATATTGTTCTGGGTCCGACGACCAACAAGCGATCAGCCAATACAACCGTTGTGGTTCGTGACGGGCAGACAGTGGTGATCGGAGGGCTGATCCGTGATAATGTTGTCATCACAGAGCGGAAAATTCCTTTACTGGGAGATCTTCCGCTTCTTGGCTGGCTTTTCAAGGTGCAATCTAAACGCTTTGAAAAAACGAATCTTATGATTTTCCTCACCCCTCATATCGTGAAAGAGCAGAGTGATCTGGACGATATTCGCTTAGAAAAGACCACTCAGGCGGGCATTTTTATGGAGGACAACCGCTTGCCGAGACGTGAGAGCCGAGAGCTTGTATTTGAAAAAATGGTGAATCTCCCTCAGTGACGGATACTGGGAGTCTGTCGGACTTAGGTGGTCGTAGCGAGAGAAAGCCATTTTGAGTCCATTTTTTTGATCATTTGAGGCGAATATCTGGCATATTTAACGAGAATGATCTGGGAAATGGGCCACAATGGCTTTTTCTTCGTAGTAGATTCATCCTAAGTCCGACAGACTCCCAGAATGAGGTCTTGTTTTGATTTCAAGGAAGCGGCCCTTCATAGGCCAGATATTGGTCGAAAAGCGTTTTGTCACTCCGGCTCAACTTGCGGAAGGCCTTCGTGTGCAGAAGGTGCAGGTGGGAAAAGTTGGCGAGATACTGGTCCGGTTAAAATTCCTGAATGAGGAAGCGGTCCTTGAGGCCCTTTCTCATCAATGGCAGATCCCCTATATCCGTATGGTCCCCGTGACCGAGATTGATCCGAAACTCATCGAGAAAGTTCCAATTTCTTTTGCAAAACGGCACGAGTTCCTTCCTTTCAAACGGGAGGGAAACGTGGTCCAGGTTGCAACTTCAAAGCCGCTGAACCTTACTGCCCTGGATGATCTTCGCCTCCTAATTCAAGAACCGATTCAGATTATCGCAGCACCCTCCCTTGTTGTCATCGGAAGTATCAATCAGGCGTATGAGCGTGCCACTGATAGTGCCGAACAGGCAATCTCGGATCTCGACGGCGGGAGTCTGAGCGTATTGGCCGAGGAGCTTGCCGAGCCGGAAGACCTTCTTGATGCGAGTGACGAGGCCCCGATGATCCGACTCGTGAATTCGATCCTGTTTCAGGCTGTTCAACAGCGGGCTTCCGATATTCACTTTGAGCCTTTCGAGCGTGAGGTGATGATTCGCTATCGGATTGACGGGATTCTCTACAATGTTCTGACACCCCCCAAGCGGCTTCAGTCTTCCTTGCTGTCACGCGTTAAGATCATGGCGGGGATGGATATTGCGGAAAAAAGATTGCCCCAGGATGGTCGGATCGGCCTGAAGATCGGCGGCCGGGAGATCGATATCCGCGTATCGGATGTCCCGACCGCGCACGGTGAGCGCTTGGTCCTCCGTCTGCTCGATAAATCCAGTATCGTGTTGAAACTGGAGGATATCGGTCTCGAACGTGAAGGTTTATCAACACTGGAGGGCCTGCTTCGTTTATCGCACGGAATTCTCCTGGTGACCGGACCGACCGGGAGTGGAAAGACAACAACACTCTATGCCGGGTTAAATCGCATCAATTCGACCGAAAAGAATATCATCACCATCGAAGACCCGATCGAATACCAGTTGAAAGGGGTGGGCCAGATTCAGGTCAATCCCAAGATCGAACTCACCTTTGCCAAAGGACTTCGGTCCATCCTTCGTCAGGACCCGGACATCATCATGGTGGGAGAAATCCGGGACACCGAAACGGCAGAGATTGCCATTCAGGCCTCGCTGACCGGCCACCTTGTCCTCTCAACCCTACATACAAATGATTCGGCGGGAGCCATGACCCGTCTCCTGGACATGGGGGTTGAACCTTTTCTGGTTTCTTCTTCAGTCATTGCCATCATTGCACAGCGGCTGGTCCGACTGATCTGTCCGGAGTGCCGGGTTTCCTATCACCCCACCCAGGAAGAGTTGAATAAACTCGGAATCAAAGAGGAGAGGACCGAGCGTCTTTTTTATCGGGGAAAAGGATGTTCCCACTGTATGAAAACCGGCTATCGGGGGCGTTCCGGACTCTATGAGATCCTCTTGCTGGATGATGAGATCCGGAATATGATTCTTTCGAAGGTGGATTCAGGTCGAATCAAAGCCCTTGCGATTTCGAAGGGAATGATGACCCTGCGTGAAGATGGTGCCAGGCGGGTTACCGCCGGGTTGACCACGACGGAAGAGGTTCTCCGGGTGACACAGGAGGATCGGGTTTAAATGGCGATTTACGATTATAAGGGCTTGGACCTTCAGGGGAAGAATACGGCTGGCATCATCGATGCCGACAGTCCTCGGATGGCAAGGTCAAAGCTTCGGGACAGCGGCATCTTTCCCACGGAGGTTCGGCCTGCGGACCAAGAGGTCTTAAGTCCCCTCTCCCGCCCGGTCACCCTCTTTTCGGAAAGAGTGACGCTTAAAGAGACGTCGGTGATGACCCGGCAGTTGGCGACCCTTGTCGGGGCGGGAATTCCTCTGATGGAGGCACTGACCGCGCTGACGGAGCAGATCGAGAAAGAAGCGGCCAAGAAGATCTGGGTCGATATCCGAGATGGGGTCAAAGAGGGGAGTTCTCTGGCCGATGCGTTGGGCCGTTATCCGGAGACCTTTTCTTCTCTCTATCGGCAGATGGTTCGGGCCGGTGAGGCGAGCGGGACGCTCGATGATATCCTGGTTCGCCTGGCCGATACCCTCGAATCACAGGTCCGTCTCAGGAACAAGCTTTTTACAATCATGACTTATCCGATCCTGATGATGGTGGTCAGTCTCATAATCCTTGTTTTTTTGATCACCTTTGTCGTTCCCAAGGTGACGACGATCTTTACCGATATGCAACAGGCCCTCCCGATGCCGACCGTGATTCTCCTGGCCTTCAGCGATTTTTTACGAGAGGACGGTTGGCTCGTGGCTGTGGTCGGGGCCGGCAGTTTCTTCTTTTTACGGCGTCATGTGAAGACCTCAAAGGGAAGAGAACAATATGATCGTATCATTCTGAAGGTTCCTGTTGTGGGGCGGGTTGTAAAAATTGTTGCGATTTCCCGATTCACAAAGACCCTTGCGGCACTGCTGGGAAGCGGCGTTCCGATTTTGTCCGCGATGGAGATTGTTCAACAGGTTGTTGAAAATAAAGTCCTGGAAGAGGTGATTCAAGAGGCGAGAGGAAATATCCGAGAGGGGGAGGGGATCGCGACTCCGCTCCGCCGGAGCGGACTTTTTCCGCCACTGGTGACCCATATGATCGCGATTGGAGAAAAGAGCGGTAAACTGGAAGCGATGCTCCAGAAGGTTTCAGAGGCCTACGACAACGAGGTGGAGACAGCGGTGACCGGTTTGACTGCCTTGCTGGCGCCGATGATGATACTTGGAATGGGACTGGTTGTCCTTTTTATCGTACTGGCCATCCTGCTGCCGATCTTTGAGATAAGCCAGGTTGTGAACTGAGGAGAGACATGGAAAGCATAGAGATAAATCGGAGTCGGGGCGGAGGAGCAGACCGGTTTTCAACGAAAGTTTTTAGGGGTAAGCATGCATCTTCCCGGAACCTTTTCCGTTTGCGTTGCGGCGTGGCATCGTCCTTTGAGCGGGGATTTACCTTGATTGAAATCATGGTTGTGGTCACCATCCTGGCGATTCTTGCCGCCCTGGTGGTTCCCAAGCTGGTCGGAAGGTCGGATGATGCGAGACGGGTGGCGGCCAAGGTCCAGATCAAGAATATTGAGGGTGCCCTTCAGTTGTACAAACTCGACAGCGGCATCTACCCGTCGACCTCACAGGGCCTGGATGCCCTTGTTGAAAAGCCGAATATTGGCAGGATACCCAATAACTGGAAAGAGGGAGGCTACCTGCCGAAGGTTCCGAAAGATCCCTGGGGAAAGCAATATGCCTACCTGAGTCCGGGACGGCATGGCGACTACGACCTCGTTTCCTACGGCCCGGATGGGGAACAGGGCGGCGAAGGGAAGAATTCTGATATCGAGAGTTGGGATCTGCAATAGCTTGCCAGGGAAGGAAGATGAAGCGAAAACGGACGATTTCAGCCCCCGTGTTTTCGCATGGGGGGATGAGAATATTTCAAAAAGGCGGCGGTTTTACACTGCTGGAGTTGTTGATCGTGATCGCGATTCTGGGGACACTCGCCATGGTGATTTTTCCCCGGATGTCCTCCTTCGGCGCTGGCAATATGAAATGGACGGCGCGTCATCTTGCCGGATTGATCCGGCACCTCGCGCAGGAATCGGTCTCAAGAAAGAAAACCTTTCGTCTGGTCTATAACCTCGAGAACGAGGCCTACTGGTCTGAGGTACTGGGAGAGAATCGTGAGTTTACTCCGACTGGTGATCCCTTGGCACCCAGGCGAGTTTTGGCAAAGGGAATCTCATTTGAAGATGTCATTACCCCGCAACAGGGAAAGGTCAGGGAGGGAGAGGCCTTTACGCAATTCTACCCCGTGGGTGTTGAGAAGACCTGGATTCATTTGAAGCAGGGAGATCGCATATGGACTCTGGTGATCAATCCATTGACCGGACGGGTAAAGATTTTTGAAAAGTATGTGGAATAACTCCAAAAAATTCCGGTCCGGGTTTACACTGCTCGAAATTATGATCGCCCTGGCGGTTGTCTCGATTTCTTTTGTGGTCCTCTTGGGGCTTCGTAACCGGGATATTGCCCTGGCTTCGTATTCCCGGCATATCACGGTGTCCACCCTGCTGGCGCGCCAGAAGATCACGGAGGTCTCGGTGGAAGGATTTCCGGACCTCGGTTTCAGCGAAGGAGGTTTTGGCGAAACCTATCTGGAGTTTAAATGGCGGCAGGAGGTGAAGCAGACCCCCTTTGAGATGGTGCGCGAGTTAGACCTGAGCGTTGTCTGGAAAGAGGGGAAACGCGAAGAAGTGAGCCGGTTTACCGTCTATCTTTTTGATGCGTGAGGACCTTGAGGATTTCTGTGAAAATGAGCGGGAAAGCAGGTTGGATTCAGAGGTCTCAAGGGTTCACCCTGATCGAGATCATGATTTCACTGGCAATTCTCTCCGTCTTGTTTCTTATGGTCTATGGGACGTTCAGCGCGGTATTCCAGACTTCTGAGCAAATGGAGTTGGAGGCGGACGATTACCGTCTGGCCCGTCTTGGATTTTATCATCTGGCGAAAGACCTCAGCATGTTCTACACTGTGAGGACGCCTGCTGCGACCCGGGGAGCAGAGACGCGCCCATTGATCTTTGGCGGAGAAGATCGCATACGCCTGGGTGAGGGGGATGAATTCCCCAATGACCTGCTTCAATTTACTGCGGTATCCCATGGAAGGACCCTGCGGGATGCGCCTGAATCGGACCAGGTCACGGTGTCATATTATCTGCAGGAAACGCGCCTGGTCCAGGAAGCGATCCTCTCGAATGGAAGGGTTATTGTTCAAGAGATTGGTGAGCCGATTGATGGATTGAACTTCAGATACCTGGATCCCGATGGTCCCACATGGGTGGACGAATGGGATGTGCAGGAGAAAAAGAATCGCCCCCCCCTGGCCATTGAAGTTGAATTTTATCTTAAGAAGGAGCAGGGTGAGGCCCGCCGATTCAAAACTTGGGTTGATTTGCCGGTTGGCACACGTTTATGAGCAAAGCCCCTAACTCCGCTTCCACGTTAAATCCTTTGAGGTCTTCTTGGCTGAAAGGGAAAAAAAATAAGGCCGTCCTTGTTTTAGGCTATATATTTTTTGGCCTTTTGATGTTCCTTCTTTTCCTGTACCTGAGCTTCCCCTTCCATCTTCTGACGTCGAAGTTGATCCTTGTGCTGGAGGAGGAGACCGGATGTGAAATCTCCGTCGAAGAGAGCCGATTCTATTTTCCGTTCCGAGTGGTATGGACAGGGATTCGAACCCGGTGTGCGCATCTCTCATTTTTACCAGAGGTGCCGGGGGATGGAAGAGATCTTACCCTCAACATCACATCGATCGATGCGCGTGTGGCTCCCTTTTTGTTGCTCCTGAACCGTCGCGCGGAGATCGATTTTGGTATTGTACTGGGGGATGGCATATTGTCAGGTCACCTCACACTTTCACAGAAGGAAAAGCAGGTTTCTTATGCTTTAAGCGTAGAGGGGGAAAGAATTGATCTGGCCCTCTTCGGGGCGTCCGGCCGTCTTGATCTGGAGGGAAATAGCGATTGGATGAATCAAGATCTCTTTAATGGGAAAGGGGTACTTTCTTTTGCCTTAATGGAGGGACGTTTTGAAAAGATCGGTTCATGGACGCTTCCCCTCGGAGCGCTTTCCTTCTCAGACATTCATGGTAAGATGTCGTGGGGAAAGGGCCGGGTTATCGTGGATCAGTTTTCGGCAAGGGGGAGTGAAGTTGATCTTCAGGCGGAAAGCGGAAATCTCATTCTTCGAAAGCCCCTCGACGGGAGCCTGGTCACCCTGACGCTCAAGGCCATGCCAAAGGGGGATCTTGAACGGATGGCCACGCTTTTTATACAAGGATATAACGGTCGGGAATCCTTGATCCTTGGGATTAGAGGGCCTCTGCGGAGACCCAAAATTTCGCTGAATGGTCGCCCGATCAGCCCTTAATTTCGGCTATAGTTAGGAGTTACATGGGACAAACAATACTCGGTCTTGATATCGGATCCTCTGCAATCAGGGGGGTACGGATTACGGAGGGATTTAGAGGCCTTCGCCTGCTCAGGATTTTTGAGCAAAAGGTTTTCCCAAAGGAGGAAGGAGATCTCTCGGAGGCCGCACCCCTGTGCGCGGGCCAGATTGAAGCATTGGCGGAGATGGTTTCAGAAGGACTCATCCGGCCGGGGGAGATGATTTGCGTGTCTCTGCCAGGGCACCTTGTTTCAACCCGGAAGATGACCCTTCCTTTTACCGATCCGAAAAAATTGAAACAGGTTGTTCCCTATGAAATGGAGAGTACGCTCCCCTTCGATCTGGAGGAGGTTGCGATTGATTATCAGGTACTTGCCACCGAGGAAGGGGGTTCAGAGGAAGAGAATGAATCTGCGAATGAGGCCGGGGCGCGTCGTTCTCATCTTTTGGTATCGACTGTACGCAAAACAGTATTGCAGACCTACTTACAGGGCTTGCAGTCTGTGGGCATCGATCCGGCCTGGGTCAGCATCGATGCCATCGCACTGAAGGCCTTCTCTCAACATTTTATTGAACATCGGGAAGAGGCCTCAGGGGATTCGAGCCAGGGCACAGGTTTAGATGCGCATTTCGTGATTGATGTCGGCACGGCCAAAACGGTTCTCTCTTTCATTCAGGGAGGGAGGCTCAGTGGGGTTCGAACCCTTCCGATGGGGGGGAGACTTATTACAGACGCACTGGGAAGGGCATTTGAGCTTTCCGTGGCGGAAGCCGAGAAATTGAAGCAGGAGATCCGTCTGGACAAGGCGGAACAGGCCCCAGAATCCATTGAGGCCGTTGCATGTGTTAAGCAGGCGATCGAACCCTGGCTGACCGAAATTGAAAAGAGCCTGCGATATTTTCGGACATCTAACTCTCCCCGGGGTGAGACGGTGGAGGGGTTGCTCACGCTCTGCGGCGGGGGCGGCACACTCAAGGGACTCAAGGAAATTCTGGCAGAGACTCTCGATATGGATTCTTCCCGGAGGGGTGGCCCGGACCGTGAGGGGTTCTCGATGGCGGGTTTGGAGATCCTGGACACGCCCTCAATATTCCATACCTATCATATGGGCCTCGGTCTTGCCCTCCTGCCGAAGGAAGGGACACAGATTAACTTTCGCCAGGGGGAGTTTGTCTATGGCAAAGAGACGATCGAGAGGAGAAACAGGCTTGCCTCGATCGGTTTCGTCGCTCTTTTGCTTTTTGCTCTGATCGTGGGAGACCTTTATCTTCGATATGACCACAAAGAGCAGCGTTACCGCGACTTGAAAGAGGAGCTTCGGAAAACCTTTCTTGAAACCTTCCCCGGGGTCAGAAATGTCATGAATGAAGTTGAACAGGCCCGCGTGGAGATCGAGGTACTCAAGAGAACCGGAGACTTCCTGGGTGTGGGGGAGGAAAGTCCCTTGAAGGTGCTGCAGGAAATTACGTCCCGTGTTCCTAAAGAGGTGAGGATCGATGTTCAGGAACTGGTGATCGATGGGGAGAATGTCCGCATTCTGGCCCGGACGGATTCATTTGATTCCGTTGACCGAATCCGTAACGGATTTCTGAAAGCCAAGCGGTTTCGGGAGGTCAGTGTCAGTGATGCCAAGGTAATGGCGGACCAATCCCAGGTCCGTTTTCGGATTAAAATGAAGAGACTGGATCAGGGTGAGGGAAATGGGAAACGGCTTTCTTAGGGAAATTGATCGGTCTTTCAGGCGTCTTTCTTCAAGGGAAAGATGGGTCCTTGGCGGAGGCAGTCTGGTGGCCCTCCTCCTGATCGGCTATGCAAATTTCTTTGCCCCGGCCTGGGAGAGGATGACCCTGCTGGAGCGTTTGATCCCTCGAAAAGAGAATGAGGTCCGGGAAATTGCCGCGTTAAAGGACGAGTACTTCCGTATTTCGGAGGAAATTCGAAAGGTCGAAGAACACCTTCCATCGGAAAATGAGTTCTCCCCCCTCTCCTTTCTGGAAGAAAAGGCCGCAAGAAATCAGATCCGTGGCAACATTGCCTATATTCGTCCCCTGGCGCCCCAGATCCATGCGTCCTACCGTGAGATCCTGGTTGAGGTGAAGGTTCAGAATGTAACCCTGGCCAGGGTTATCCCTTTTCTGAATGCCATTGAAGCGGCGCCTTACGCCTTGCGTATCAAGCGCTTGTCTTTGAAAACCCGGTTTTCCGATCCGACCCTGATGGATATTACTTTTCTTGTTTCTTCCTATGAGAAGGGTGTTTCCCAGGCCATGCGGAAATGAAGCTTCGTAAAATTCAGGGTAACCAGGGAGGTTTCGCGCTGATTCTCAGCCTCTTGATCCTGCTCCTCCTCGTGGTGATTGTCCTGGAGACCGATTTTTATACCCGCACAGATCTGCGTGCTGCCGGTAATTTTCGTGATGACCTCAAGGCCTTTTATCTGGCCCGTTCTGCTGTTTCTGCAGCCGAGGCGATCCTCAAAGATGATGTCAAGACAAGCAATCGTTATGATGGACTGGATGAACTCTGGGCCTTTCCGATCCCGGAATACGCACTGGGGGATGGAACCTTGAGCGGGATCATCGTTGATGAAGAAGGAAAAATAAATCTGAACAAGCTGATTCAGGGAAAGGAAGGAAAGGTGAATCAGGCGAGGCGAGATCAACTCCGTCTCCTCTTTGAACTTCTTGACATTGATCCGGACCGGGTAGATCCGGTGATCGACTGGATCGATCCCGATTCCGAGACGGTCTCTTCCTCGGGAGCGGAGGAAGGCTATTATCTCGGTCTTGATCCGGCTTATTCTGCCAGGAACGGCCCGCTTGCAACCTTGGCGGAGCTTCACATGGTGAAAGGAATCACGGATGAGATTTACCGCAGGATTAAACCCTATGTGACCATCTATGGTGCGGGACAAATCAACATCAATACCGCGAATTCTCTTGTTCTCCAGAGCCTCGATCGGGGAATCGATGATTCAGAGGCCGGACGACTGATGCGTAAACGTCCGTTTGAATCTCCTGCACGGTTTAAGGAGCACCTCCTGCCGGATACAAAGGTCCGGATGACGATGGCCGCGAGTATCAACTGGATCAAGACCCGAAGTAATGTCTTTTCGCTGAGGGCCGAAGGGACGGTTCATGATACGAAAAAGATCGCCCATGCCATTATTCAACGGAAGGGGACCAAGACAAAACTTCTTTATTTCAGGATTGATTAGGACCCTGACCACATCTTATCAACAGTTTATCTTCAGAAATTCCACAACATAATGTTGTCTCCCTCATTTTTTTCTCCATATCTGGTGTTTTCTCCTTGACAAAAAAGGAAGGTTCTTTTAACATCAGAAACACTTTTGATACGTTCATCAGGGTCTGATTTTGTGGCTTGGTTTTGCTTTCTGAATCGCTCAAGATGTTCCGGGCGGTTTGTTTTGGTTCTCTACTTACAGGAAGGCTTGACGATCATAAATTCGAAAGACTACACTCATTCAGGGCATTCATCAGGCTGAAAAAGGAGGAGATCAGTGGAAATGATACAGGGAAGCAGTAAGAGCGAGGAGGGGAAATTGACCCTTGAGGGCGGAGTTGCACCGTGTGAGCCGAAAGGACGCCAAACCAGTTTAGGAATGGCCCCGAATGCCCTTCGTGTCTTGGAAAAACGCTATCTCAGGAAGAATGAACAAGGAGAGGTCATTGAAAGTCCTGAAGACCTTTTTCGTCGCGTGGCCGGGAATATTGCAGAGGGAGACCGTAGCTACAATCCGCAGGCCAATGTTACCGTGCTCGAAGAGGTCTTTTACGACATGATGTCCCAGTTCAGGTTCCTTCCTAATTCTCCCACATTGATGAATGCCGGCCGGGATCTCCAGCAACTGTCGGCCTGTTTTGTCTTGCCGATCGTCGATTCGATGGAGTCGATCTTTGAAACCGTCAAGCAGGCGGCCATTATCCATAAGACTGGCGGGGGCACCGGATTTTCGTTTTCCCGGCTTCGACCGAAGAACGATATTGTCCGGACGACCGGCGGGGTCGCCTCAGGGCCGGTCTCCTTTATGAAGGTCTTTAACCATGCCACTGAGGCCGTCAAGCAGGGCGGCACGCGGCGTGGGGCCAACATGGGGATCTTGCGTGTCGACCATCCTGATATCCTCGATTTTATTTCATGCAAGGCAGATACGAAAGAGATTACCAATTTTAATATCTCCGTGGCGCTAACGGACCGGTTTATGGCGGCTTATGAGAAGGGAGAGGATTATGCCTTGATCTCTCCGCGCGACGGAAGTGTCGTGAAGGAAATCTCGGCAACAGAGGTTATGGACCAGATTGCGGAGCAGGCCTGGAAAACGGGTGAACCGGGTCTCTTTTTTATCGACGTGACCAATCGTGCCAATCCCACTCCAAAGGTTGCGGAGATGGAGGCCACTAATCCCTGTGGCGAACAGCCGCTCCTTCCCTATGAAAGCTGTAATCTGGGAAGCATTAATCTTGAAGCCCACCTCCTGGAAGACAATGGACGATATGAGATCGATTGGTGCACACTGGGAAAGACGATCCGGACGGCCGTTCATTTTCTCGATAATGTGATTGATATGAACCGGTATCCGATTCGTGAGATTGAAATGATCACAAAGGCGAACCGAAAGATTGGTCTGGGGGTCATGGGGTTCTCGCGAATGCTCTACAAGCTGGAAGTCCCCTATCACACTGAAGAGGGTATCCAGATGGCGCGGGAAGTAATGGGCTTCATCCAGCGTGTCGGATATGAGGCCTCGACCCAACTTGCGGAAGAACGGGGTGTCTATGCAAACTGGGAGGGATCCCTCCACGAGCACCGGGACGAGCGCGTTCGCAACTCGTATATCACCACGGTCGCGCCGACCGGAACGATTTCGATGATTGCAGATACCTCCGGGGGATGTGAGCCGGAGTTTTCGCTGATCTGGTACAAAAATGTGATGGATGGGGAGCATCTGCCTTATGTCCAGGACTATTTTGTCGAGGTGGCCAAGCGGGAGGAGTTTTACAGCGAGGATCTGCTCGACAAGATTCTTGCCAATCGCGGCTCCGTCCAGGGGATTGCCCAGGTGCCGGAACATTGGCAGAAGGTCTTCATTACCTCCCACGGAATTGCCCCAGAATGGCACGTCCGGATGCAGGCGGCCTTTCAGGAATTTACCGACTCCGCCGTCAGCAAGACGATCAATCTTCCAACCACGGCCACCACTGAAGAAATCAAGAAGGCCTACCTCCTGGCCTATCGGTTGGGCTGCAAAGGGATTACCGTTTATCGCGATGGGGCCCGTCCCGATCAGGTGATGAATGTCGGAAAATCAAAAAAGGTCGAGGAAAAGGCCGCTGTTTCTGCGCCGCCTGAAACAAAACCTGAAGTGAATGGGAATGGCAATGGCAATGGCGATTCTCCCCTCTCCATGATTGCCCCGCGCCCCCGTCCCGAGGTAATGACCGGAACGACAACCCGAAAGCGGACCTCGTGCGGCGACCTCTACCTGACGGTAAACCGGGATGAAACAGAGCATCCCTTTGAAGCCTTTGCGACCATGGGAAAGGCCGGGGGTTGCGAAGGTTCGTTTAACGAGGCCATTGGCCGCCTTATCTCCCTCTGCATGCGCGCAGGTGTGACGCCACGGGATATTGTCAAGCAGCTGATCGGAATCCGCTGCAACAAGCCCTTCGGGATCGGGAAAGAAAAGGTCCTTTCCTGCTCAGACGCCATCGCCAAGATCTTCAACCAGGATCTTGGAAACAAGGTGGCGGAAGCGCGCTACCCCGAGGGTGAACTGAACGGTACAACAAACGGGTCAACGACTGGCGCGACAAATGGCGCAACAAACGGTGCAGCGCAGACTGCTGCGGTCCTCGAAGACCCCACCACACACATCCAAAAGGTCATCTTCCCCTGCCCCGAATGCGGCCTCGAACTCGAATTCGGAGAAGGCTGCGAGAAATGCCACTTCTGCGGCTATTCCCGGTGTTATTAAGGGAATAGTGGGTCGCGAAATAAATTACACCTGCCAAAACGAAGGTGGGGTTGCGCCTTACTCCCCTCACTCTGAGCACGGCTTTTTTAAAATCCTGAACCAGATGACTACATTACGATATTAATTGACGGTTTATTTAAATATGGTATTCTTCTGAAATGGGATGTCATTGTTTAACCGGGATGTGCGGTCTGGGAATATTTGACCTTGGGTGTATATCGTAAGAATTGTTGTTCAGCGTTTTGATGAGGCGGGTGACGCGTAGCCGAAGGAGAAGATAGTGGAGTTATCATTTAGAGAAAGTGTCAACGCAATGGTCGACGGCGCGATTCGTGTGCTGGGTCTGGATGAGGGGGTTGCGAAGGCATTAAAAGCGTGCAACTCCGTACTCAAAGTTCAATTTCCGGTGAAGGTACGTGGCAAGGTCGAGGTGTTTACCGGATGGCGGGCAGTTCACAGCACGCATCGGCTCCCGGCAAAAGGGGGGATCCGTTACGCGACTTTTGTGAATCAAAATGAGGTCGAAGCCCTGGCCGCCTTGATGACCTATAAGTGTGCCATTGTCGATGTTCCCTTCGGAGGTTCAAAAGGGGGGTTATTGATTGATCCCACAAAGTACACCCGTGATGAAATGCAAGCGATCACGCGCCGTTTTACCCTGGAGCTGACCCGGAAAGGCTTCCTGAGTCCCGCAACCAATGTCCCTGCTCCGGATATGGGAACGGGTGAGCGAGAAATGGCCTGGATGGCGGATACATACAAACACCTTGTCCCGGAAGACATTAATTTTACGGCCTGTGTGACGGGCAAGCCTGTTGCGCATGGCGGCATCCGGGGAAGGACTGAGGCCACCGGCCGGGGCGTCCAATACGGGCTGAGAGAGTTCTTTCGCAATGCGAAGGCGGTAAAGGCGGCTCGTCTCTCCAAGGGACTTGGCGGTAAAAAGATTGTGATTCAGGGATTAGGAAATGTTGGATATCATGCTTCAAAATTCCTCTCTGAAGAAGATGGTGTAAAAATCATCGCAATTATCGAACGGGAGGGTGTACTGATCGATAAATCAGGAGGAAAAAAACAGGGTCTCCCTGTCGAAAAAGTGCATCAGTACATGATTGAGAAGGGAACATTAAAAGGTTATCCCGGTGCCGGTGTTGAGTTCCTGGACAAAAAGGCGGGGCAGAAACCATTGGAAATAGAATGCGATATTCTGATTCCTGCCGCACTGGAGGCACAGATTACAAAGAAGAATGCCCACCGGATCAAGGCCAAATTGATTGCGGAGGCTGCAAATGGTCCTGTCACTTTTGAAGCCGATCAGGTTCTTAACAAAAACGGCGTAACGATTCTTCCCGATACTTATCTAAATGCTGGAGGTGTGATTGTCTCCTATTTTGAGTGGGTGCGAAACATCTCTCATATCCGTTTCGGGCGAATGCAACGCCGCTTCGAAGAAGCAAAAGGTCTTCAGTTTGCGAGTGCTTTAGAACGTCTGTCTGGAAAAGTGCTTCGTAAATCCGTGAAAGAGGAACTCGCAAGTGGACCTCAGGAAGTGGATTTGGTTCGGTCCGGCCTGGATGATTCCATGCGGATGGCCCTTCAAGAGATCTTCGAGACGAAAAATTCTTTGAAAGCAGTCGATAATTATCGTACCGCCGCCTATGTGGTTGCGCTGAATAAGATTTCACGGAGCTACCTCGACATCGGAGTTTATTAGGCGCCCTTGGAGGCGAAGGGGCCTTGTATCGCTTGCCTCATGAGGTTTACAATACGATAGAGTACTTTAACGAAGAGGGCTAAAAATGGAGCCATTATTAGATCGGAAGTGTGAGGCCTGCAGGGTTGGCGCGCCCTTGGTGACTCAGGAAGAGGTCGATGCGTTCATGCCCAAGATTCCCGCATGGAAAATGATTGAAGAAGAGGGGATGGATCGCTTAACGAGGGTCTTTGATTGTCCGAATTTTGAAGCGGCATTGTCGTTAACAAACAAGGTTGGCGCAATCGCGGAAGAAGAAGGCCATCATCCCGCCATTCTGACCGAGTGGGGAAAGGTGACGGTGACCTGGTGGACCCACAAGATCAAGGGATTGCATGTCAACGACTTCATTATGGCCGTGAAGACAGACCATCTTGCCTGACAACATACCTCCCTCTGCCCCCACGAAAGGCCTGAACCTCTTTCCCTCTATGGATGAGCTGATCAAGGGGCTTTCCTGGATACGGAAAGCCCCGCAGGATGACGGCATTTTGAAGGCGATTGTAATCAGACCGTCTGTCGATGTGCGGAAGGAACTTCAAAGATGCCGCCTCAGCCCTGAGTCGGGAGCCGAGGGAGAGGCCTGGTCCCGGAATTGCTGGCTGAGATTCGAGGATGGCAGTCCTCATCCCGATGTCTAGATCGCGATCATGAGTGTCCGGGTTATTGCGCGATTGGCCCGGGACAGAGTGCGTTGGGAACTGGGAGGAGATCAGCTCTATGTCGATTTTAACCTCAGCCGGGCTTGCCTTCAGGCGGGCCAAAAAATAAGGATTGGTCTGCCATCCTTATGATTACAGAACAGCCTTACCCTGCCTGTAAGAAATTCTCTGAGCGTTTTGGTGCTGCGGCACTGAAGTTTGTAAGTAGCACAGAAGGAAAGGCCCTCCGTTTAAGAGGGGTTTATGCAAAAGTCCTCCGAGCGGGATCGGTCTCCGTCGGCGACAGGGTTGTAAAAGTACCCGCCGTCTTAGGTCCGGATTGATCTCTGCACTGCACATTGTTTTCAGTGGAGGGGTCCTTCAAAAACCTGTCGGTACCAGAGCAGTGCCAGGAGGGTCTTGCTGTCTACGATTTTTCCGGAGAGCCCCATCTGAAAGACCTCCTCAAAGGGAAGGGTGACAATCTCTAAAAACTCTTCGGCATCGGCATGTGCCTCCATGCTCGGCTCCAGATCCCGGCCCAGGTAGATGGCAATTTTTCCGGTTGAAAAACCCACGGAGTGATAGTAGCTGAAGAGAAAATCGAGCTTCTTGGGGACCAGTCCGATTTCTTCAATCGTTTCCCGCCGGGCGGTTTCCAGGCGATCTTCATTCGGTTCCAGAAGGCCGGCTGGAATTTCCAACGTGACCTGGCGGATGGCCGGACGGTATTGTCTGACGAGGCTGACCCTCTGGTCCTGATCGATCGGAAGAACCCCGACGGCATCAGGCGGTGAGACGATCTCCCGCAAGGCCTCTTTCCCATCCGGGAGCCGCACGGTATGTTCCTCGGTGCGGAGATAACGTCCCTGATAAACGGTTTTTTTTCGGATTAGTTTTTCTTCCAGATCCATTCAACCTCCTTTTTCATTCAGGCTCCTAAATGTGGCCGTAGGATAAAGCATCATCATTCCTTTTTCAAGATATTCCCTATCAATAGAGATAGAGAGGTGTTTTATACCCATCCTTACCGGTTTTTTTGGAGGAGGCCAGTTATTAAAATGACTGGCCCGCCATGAGATAGTAATGTGGTTTGTCTTCGGTCGCAATGGGGGAATCGATCGGCACGGCGACATCAAAACGGACCATTGTCGGATAAATCCCAAAAATATCGACAAAGAACCGAAGGCCGGCACCCATGTCGGTCTTGTATTGGCTCGCTTGAAAGAGATTACGCGAATCCGTGACCATCCCGACATCGCTGAAAAGGGCGATCTGCAATGTGCGCTGGGTTGCCAGACCGAAAACCTGGAGATCTGTTTCACGCAACAGAGGGAAACGGTATTCGACAGAAAAGAGCGCCATGTTTTCCCCTTCAAAAGCCATGGCCGTATATCCCCGCATTTTCGTGTTTCCTCCCAAAAAAAACCGATTATTTTTGAAAAGCCTGCCAAAGGACTCTCCGAGGAAGACACGTGTACTGATTTCATGATGGTTGGAGAAAGAGAAGATGCGGCGGAGATCGAATTCAATGAAGAAGGAGTTGTCGTAAGCTTCACCCGTGAACTGCTGGTTATATAGAAGGCGGGTGCTGAGTGTGGGATAGGTTCCTGTCAGGCGCTGGATGTTTTCCTCTAGCAGGGGGATTTCAGGGTAGTTCACCTCATAGCCGAGATTGATAATGTCTGCGGACGCTTCCTTTAAATCTCCCTGGGCTGTTTTACGGTTTTCGTTTGTAATGCCGGTAGAGATAATTTGTCCCTTCCCTACGACTTTCGCGTAGCCTATCCGGGAGACGGTCCCGGTGTCGGAACGTAAAAAGAAAAGTTGAATCCAGCTTTTCGTATCATAAGCACGTCGAAAGAGAAGACCGGCCCGATAGCTCAGGAAACGGGTTTGAAAATCATAATTGACTGAGAAATCATTGAGCAGAATCTTCCATGAGGGGGGAGAGCGGTTATTCAAGCGGTTTGAGTCACTTGAAAATTTGTGAGGGTCGATTGCGACGGTCTTGATCCGGGAGGATGTCGTCACAAACACTTCATGCGAATCCCCGACCCCATCCCAAATCAAAGGAATTTCATCCCCATCTTTTTCATAAAGGACGATCTCCAGGGGTTCGATCCCTTCTCCATGTTTTTTGATGAGAATTCGGGTCTCAAATTTGTCCTGGACTTTTTTCCGTCGGATTTCTTCGATACTAAAATCAAGGCGCGGCTTTTTTGTAAGCCATTGATCGATGTAAGGTCCGATCTCCTCCTTTTGAGAGGCCTTGAGGAGGATCTTCCTGAATGAGGGAGGGGGATCGGATCTGAGTCTCTCGCGATAGTTCAGCACGGAGCGCGCAAAGGTCTCGTTGCCCAAAAAGATTCCCAATCGATGGAAGATGTTCGCCCCTTCCAGGCGTGGGTGCTTGAAGAATCGGAGGTTTTCCTCCATGAGCGGACTGTCTGCGTCCGGGAAATAAACCTTTCGAAGAGGGAGGGATTTGGAGTATAAAATCTGATCGATGATGGGAAGGAAACCCAGGGGCCTTAACCAGTCCTCCAAACGGCGTTCTTTTCCGTACTTATGCTGAATGAATTGCCTTGCGTCGAGATGGGCCAGCCCTTCTGCGACCCAGGTCTCTTCATGGGGGAGCTTGTCGCGCCAAAAGAGAAGAAAGAGTTCTTTTGCGAGACTCATTTCGTGGAATCTTTTTAAAAGAAAGAAGACCTTAAAAAACCCTTCATTGATGTAAAGGAGACGAGACCCCGCTACGGCCAGATCCTGAAAGAGATAGGCATCGGTCAATGTGAGCCGGGTGACAGGGATCTCTCCGATGTGCTCTTGGAAAAAGGAGACCATTTCTTTCAAGGTGGCAACCAGGGCCTCGGCCTCGCTTTTATTTTTCAAGTGCGTGTTATAAATAATTTCAACCCCACTCACATGTACATCATGGCGGATAGTTTTTTTTACAATGGAAAGAGAGAAGAATGGAATTGTTTCCCGCTCCATAAAATAAGTCAGATGACTCCCTTCGACACCGACCAGTTTGGGTCTATCGGAAGCAACGATTTGCAGCCCTTCTTTCACCGTCAGAAAGACGCGGAAATGACTGCCTGGAAGGGCCCGGGCAAGATCCCATTCCCCGTCGATACGTGCAGGGAGATAAGGATGCCAACCCCCCTGGAGGGTGGCCAGACCCCTGTAATATCCAAAGAGCCCTTTTTTTTCAGGAATACTGGTGATGAAGCGAACAGAGAAACGACCTGTTCCCTGTGAAGGAATCGGTTTTGTAAGTTCAATCCGCATCAGGGTGTCCCGGCCCTTTTCCAGAGAATGACTGAGGATCGTCCCTGTGTCGTCCCGGATCGAGGTCACCTGAAGCCCTCCGGGGTTAAACGCAACCGGGTAAGCCCGATTGTAGGTGGTCTGGCGGATGGTCGGATCTTTTCTGAGGTAACGGTTCGGATAAAGGATCAGAACGATTTCTGTAAGTGGGCTCGGCCCGTCGTTGAAGAAGGTAATCTCTTCGCGTCCTTCGATCTGATGCTTGGCCTCATCATAAGTTACGAACAGGTCGTATTTCGTCACACTTGCTTGAACAGAAGGAATACAGGCAAAGGATAAGAGGAGTAAGAGGAGGAGTATCATATCCCTCATTATACCAAATACCTACTTTGAATACGTACCGCACGAGATTAGAATGTAACTATTCAGCATGGCTAGATAAGCCTTCAGGGCAAGGCTCGAGGAGTGAAGAACCGCAGCGTATGTGCTTATATGCGAGGATTTGAGCACCGCAGTAACGCCGCCATGGAGGTTGAGATGGGTGTGCTGGATAGTTACCTTGATTCTTTGTCCTTCTTTTTATATGGTAGGTAAATGTCAAAGCCGGAACTTATTACTGCAATAAGAGAAGAAATTACCCGCAAAGGGCCGATCCCGTTCATGCGCTACATGGAAATGGCACTTTATCATCCTCGTTATGGTTATTACGCCTCCCCGGGTGAAAAGATCGGCTGGAAGGGAGATTATTATACCAGTAGCAGCGTCCACCCGGTCTTCGGGGAACTCATTGCAAAACAGGTGTTGCAGATGAGGGCCGTGTGTGCACGCGGGGATGCATCCAACCCCGAAGAGATCTTTACGCTCGTGGAGATGGGTGCTGGGAAGGGAACCCTCTGTTTTGACATCTTGAACACGATCAGGCGGGAAGCGCCGGCGGTCTTTGAGCACCTTGACTATGTCATCATTGAGGAGAGTCGATGGCTCAGGGATAAACAGGCCGAATCGCTCCGCCCGATCTTCTCCGGGCGGATTCGTTGGGAAGAAAAAATACCTTCAAACCTGGTGGGGCTTGTCTTAAGCAATGAGCTTCTAGATGCCTTTCCTGTGCACCGCTTACGGGTCGAAGGAGAGTCGATCGAGGAAATCTATGTGGATTGGGAGAATAGCGGGTTTGTAGAGGTCCTGCGACCGCCCTCCTCTCCGCGCTTACAAAACTATGTGCGCCGACTCTCTGTTCGCTTTGACCGGTCGACAGAGCTGGAGGTCAACCTTCAGGCGCGTGATTGGATGCGTCAGGTGGGACGGGCGCTTTCGCGGGGTTTTGTGATGACCATCGATTACGGCTATCCTGAAGAGGAACTTTATTCACCCCGTCGCCCCAAGGGAACCTTCCTTTGCTACCATCAACACAAGACCAACGAGGACCCCTATGTGCGCGTGGGAGAGCAGGACATGACGGCACATGTTGATTTTACGTCATTGAAGCAGTGCGGAGAAGAGGTCGGTCTGCGTTGTCTCGGGTTTACTGATCAGTGCCACTTTCTCATGGGCCTGGGGATTTCCGAAAAGATGGCAGGGCCGGCAGACCGGATGGATCAGTCCACTGAGGCACGGGAGACTTTTCTGGCGATGAAGCGTCTGATGGCCCCGGAGCAAATGGGAAAAGTATTCAAGATTCTTATCCAGGGGAAGAACCTTCCTGCCGATGTCCATCTGGACGGCCTTCAATTCAAGCCCTTTTTTCGTTTTTCTGACGCTCGGTAGCCGCAATATCGGTCTTTTTTCAGGGATCTTCCCTTCATAAACTGAGGATCGGGAAACCTTTTTCAAATTCTTGACTTTCTTAAGTTTATATCTTATTATTCGGTACTCATTTGCCTTCCTGGGGGAGAACGGCGACAATGCCAACAGACGCTTTGCCTTCAAATTATCTTCCAGTATTGGTATTTTTCTTCATTGCCCTCGGCTTCGGGGTTGTGACGATTATCATGGGATACCTGGTTCGGCCGAGTCGGCCCTACGTGGAGAAACTTTATCCCTACGAAAGCGGTATCCATCCCGATACCGACGCTCGCCAGCGCTTTCCCCTTCGTTATTATATGATCGCGATGCTCTTTGTTCTCTTCGACATTGAGATCGTTTTTCTTTATCCTTGGGCAGTCAGTTTTAATCATCTGGGCCTCTTCGGCCTTGTTGAAATGATCTTGTTCCTGCTAATACTGTTTGTCGGATATTTTTATGCATGGAAGAAAGGAGCGCTTGAGTGGGACTGATCCGTCATCAATTTGAAACGAATATCCTTACCACATCGCTCGATTCCGCGGTGAATTGGGCTCGGAAATCGGCTTTGTGGCCAATGACTTTTGGCCTGGCCTGTTGTGCTATTGAAATGATTGCGGTTGTGTCTGCCCGTTATGATCTCGATCGATTCGGTGCCGGTGTTTTTCGTGCGTCGCCGCGTCAGTCCGATCTGATGATCGTTGCCGGGACGGTGACGCGGAAAATGGCGCCTGTAATCAGAAGGATCTATGACCAGATGGCGGAACCGCGATATGTTCTTTCGATGGGTTCATGCGCCACATCCGGGAATATTTATAACAGTTATAGCGTTGTACAAGGAGTGGACCGTTTCGTGCCGGTAGACATCTATGTCCCTGGCTGCCCGCCACGCCCTGAGGCCCTGCTTTCAGGTATTTTGCGGCTTCAGGAAAAAATAATGACCGAAAAGATATTCAGAAAGTAATGGGAGGAGATCATGTTTCAAATCCTCCTGAATCTCTAGGACAGTTGCGGTTGCGGCTGCCAGGCGAAAAGGTGAATGAAAGACATCGTTGTAAAAATTAAGGAACAGTATCCGGATGCCTTCCTCTCGTCAAAGATCGATTTCGGTGAACTGACGATTACGCTTAAGAGAGAGGGGCTTCTGGAGGTCTGTCGCTATCTCCATGATGAGCCTTCGCTCGATTTTGATTTCATCAGCGATATCTGCTCGGTAGATTTCCCGAATGAGTCTCCCCGTTTCGAGATGATCTATCAATTTTACTCCATTGACAAAAACCGGAGAATAAGGGTGAAGGCCCGCGTTCCAGAAGAAGATTGTTTGATCGATTCTGTGGTAGAGATTTGGAAGGGGGCGAACTTTATGGAGCGGGAGGTCTACGATATGATGGGCATCCGGTTCAATAATCACCCCGATCTTCGCCGTATCCTGATGACGGAGGATTATTCGGAAGGGTATCCCCTTCGAAAAGATTTCCCGGTGGAAGGCTTTGGATGGAGAGATAAGTTTGATTTTTCAGAACGATAACGTCGGGAATGGTTTAGTCAAAAAATGACTGAGAATAAGAAAGACAATACTGTGGAATATGACCATTACGGCGAGGATACGTCCGCTGTTGAACTGGAGGACGGAAAGCCTCAGAAGCACGTTGAGGATATGCTCCTGAACATGGGTCCGCAGCATCCCTCGACCCATGGGGTCCTTCGGATTGTTCTCGATCTGGAGGGGGAGACCATCGTGAAGGCGACCCCTCATCTTGGCTATCTTCACCGCGGGGTCGAGAAACTTGCCGAGAACTCAACCTACAATCAGATCATTCCCTTGACCGACCGCCTGGATTACGTCTGTTCCATGACCAACAATTATGCCTTTGTCCGGACCGTGGAGAAGCTCCTTCGTGTGGAAGTCCCCGAACGCGCGGAATATATCCGGACGATCGTGGCGGAGATGCAGCGGCTCACAGGCCATCTCTTCTGGCTCGGAACTCAGGCGCTCGACATCGGGGCCATGACGGTCTTTTTCTATACCTTTAGGGAGCGGGAGGTATTGCTCGATCTCTTTGAAATCCTCTGCGGCGCAAGGCTGACCATGAGTTACTATCGTGTGGGGGGCGTCGACCGGGACCTGACCTCAGAAGTCATTGATGCCCTCTATAAATTTCTTGAAGGATTTTCAGACAATATTGACGAGTACAACACCCTCCTTGAAACAAACCGGATCTGGGTCGGGCGAACGAAAAACATCGCGGTCATCTCCGCAGAAGATGCCATCAACTTCGGACTCTCCGGTCCGACCTTGCGAGGTTCCGGGGTCAACTACGACATTAGAAAAAAAGAGCCGTACGGGGTCTATGACAAGGTCGAATGGGAAGTCCCACTGGGCAGGAATGGGGATACTTATGACCGTTACTGGATTCGGGTCGAGGAGATGCGACAGAGTGCCAGGATCATCAAGCAATGTCTGGATCAACTCCCTGAAGGCCGGTTTCTGGCCGACCTCCCCATGATTACCTATCCTCCCCGTGATCGGGTGGAGACCGACATGGAGAGCCTGATCCACCACTTCATGATTGCGACCCAGGGATTTGATGTGCCGGAGGGGGAGGTCTACTCCGCCATTGAGGCGCCAAAGGGAGAACTTGGATTCTATATCCTGAGCCAGGGCGGGAACAAACCGTATCGCTTGAAAATTCGTCCGCCCTCCTTTATTCACATGGGGGCGTTTGACTACATGGCTCGGGGGTATATGATTGCCGACATTGTGACGATTTTTGGAACCTATGATATTGTGATGGGGGAGTGCGACAGATGATTCCTCAAAGGGATTTTATTGTAATAGAAAGCGAAGTGGGTTCTTCACTGTGAGGCTGAAGGTATTGTCCGATAAGGCAAAGGCCGAAATTGAGGCGCAGTTTCAACACTATCCGGACAAGCGCTCCGTCCTCCTTCCGGCCTTGCGCATTGCACAGGAAGAGGTGGGTTATTTATCTGAGCCGGCCATGATCGATGTGGCCGATCTTCTTGGTCTGACCCCGGTGCAGGTCTATGAAGTGGCCACCTTCTATTCCCAATATAATCTTAAACCGGTCGGAAAATATCTCATTCAGGTTTGCAAGACCCTATCCTGTGCCTTGGTGGGTGCCGGTTCGATCGTGACTCATCTTCAGGAAAAATTGGGAATCCGATCCGGTGAAACCACTGCGGACGGATTCTTTACACTTAAACTGGTGGAATGTCTTGCGGCTTGCGGCAGTGCTCCGATGGCGCAGATCAACGACCGGTATTATGAGCAATTGACCCCGGAGAAAGTGGACCGAATATTGGAAGATTTAAAGAGGGATGGAAAGAGCTCCTTGGCCACGGGTCCCTTTATGCTGCCGGTGATGGGGGAGAAATCGTAATGCCGACTTACGAGCTTATATTACTGAAGAATATGTCCAAGCCGGGATATACCGGCTCTCTGGAAGATTATCAGGGTGTCGGGGGCTATGCCATATTTGAAAAGGTCCTCAAGGAAATGTCCCCGCCCGACCTGATCGATCTTGTGAAAAAATCCGGTCTGAGGGGGCGGGGCGGGGCCGGGTTTTCAACCGGAATGAAATGGAGTTTCATCCCGAAAGACCATAGCGGTCCAAGATATCTTTGCTGCAACGCGGATGAGAGCGAGCCGGGGACATTTAAAGACCGTCAGTTGATTGAAAGAGATCCGCACCAGATGCTGGAGGGGATCGGGATCGCTTGTTTTGCAATCGGGGCGCATCAGGCCTACATCTACATCCGGGGGGAGTTTGATCTAGGTGCCGAGATTATTCAGAACGCGATCCGGGAGGCCTATGAGGCCCGGCTGTTCGGGAAAGATCTTTTTGGAACAGGTTTTGATATTGATGTCGTCCTTCACCGAGGGGCAGGGGCTTACATCTGCGGTGAAGAAACGGCCCTGCTGGAGTCGATTGAAGGAAAACGGGGGAAGCCGAGAACGAAACCGCCTTTTCCGGCGATCAACGGGCTTTACCAGGAACCGACCGTGGTGAACAATGTTGAGACTTTGGCGAATCTTCCCTATATTATCAAGAACGGACCGGAGTGGTATGCCGCCATCGGGACGCAGAAGAGTCCGGGGACGCGGGTTTTTTCGGTCAGCGGCCACGTGAAACGGCCGGGAAATTATGAGGTGCCGCTCGGCATTACCCTCCGTGAGATGATCTACGATATTGCCGGCGGGATTCGGGGCGATAAGGAACTCAAGGCCATCATCCCGGGAGGGGCCTCCGCGCCTTTCCTGAAGCCTGATCATCTCGATACCCAAATGGATTTTGAATCGATCGCAGAGGTCGGCTCAATGCTTGGCTCGGGCGGGGTGACGGTGATGGATACAGATACCTGTATGGTTTGGGCGGCCATGAACCTGATGGAGTTTTTTCATCATGAGTCGTGTGGAAAGTGTACGCCCTGCCGGGAAGGGAGCGCCTGGATTTTGCAGGTCTTACGGCGGATTGAGGGGGGGCTTGGAAAGCCCGAAGATATTGATCTGCTGGTGAGCCTCTGTGAACGGATTGAGGGCAAAACGGTCTGCGCTTTTGGTGAGGCGGAGATTGGCCCCATTCTTTCGACCATCAAAAATTTCAGGGAAGAATACGAGACCCATATCACGGAGAAGCGATGTCCGCATCGCCCGGATGCCGCCCTGGTTATGGCGCATTGAGGAAGTTTTGAGATGAGCAAAATGATTAAGCTGACAATCAATGATCTCGAAATCGAAGTCGCGGATGGGACGCTCCTTATTGAGGCGGCCAAGAAGGCCGGTGTGGAGATTCCCCATTTCTGCTACCACCCGAAGCTGAAGCCCGACGCCAATTGCCGCATGTGCATTGTCGAAGTAGAAAAGGCCCGTAAACTTCAGACCTCCTGTAGCACCCCGGCGGTGGAGGGCATGGTGGTGAAGACCAATTCTCCGCAGGTGAAAGAGGCTCAGTTCGGTGTCATGGAGTTCCTTCTGGGGAACCATCCGCTAGACTGTCCTGAGTGTGATCAGGGGGGAGAGTGTCAACTCCAGGATTTTGCCCATCAGAATTCTCCAACGACCAGCCGTTTTGTGGAAGAGAAGAGAATATTCAAGAAGGAATATTTCGGTCCGCTGATTGAAAAAGAGATGAACCGCTGCGTCAGTTGTCTCCGCTGTGTTCGTTACTGCGATGAAGTGATTGGTTCAAACGCCCTGGGTTCGATGGAGCGGGGAAACATGCACGAAATTGGTGCCTTTGCTCATCAGGAACTGGAGTGTGAATATTGCGGCGGCTGTATCCAGATCTGCCCGGTCGGCGCATTGACCTCAAGGCTTTCAATGTACGATACCCGGACCTGGCAGTTGCAAAAGACGGAGACCATTTGTAATTACTGTGGAGATGGTTGTTTGTTGACCCTGGAAGGGGTGAAGGATGATATTACGCGCGTCAGTTCTGAGCTGGGGGCTGGCCGAAACGAAGGGGATCTCTGCGCGCGCGGATTTTTCGGTTACGGCATGATTCACCATCCGGATCGTTTGAGCCGTCCGACCGTGCGGCTGCAGGGTCGTGACCTCCAGGTCACGTGGGACTGGGCGATGGACAAGGCGGCCACCGGTCTGACCGAGATCAAGGCAAAGTATGGTCCCGAGGCGATCGGAGGGGTCATTTCGGCGCATTGTACAAATGAAGAGATCTACCTCTTTCAAAAATTAATGCGGCAGACGATTGGGTCGCCCCACATCGACAGTTCCGCCCGGCTTGGATACATCAACGCAGCGACAGGGCTCATGAAGGCCTTTGGGACCACCCGCCTGGTTCGGTATGAAGATATTCTTCAGGCCGACGTTCTTCTGGTCTTTGCGGGAGAGATGACGGAGTCCAACCCGATTACCGCCATCAAGGTTAAAGAGGCGGTCAGGAAAAACAAGGCAAAGTTAATTGCTGTTGATTCTTACAGTGCAGGGAGAGAGACCTATATTAGTCATCTTCCCAATCTGGCCACACATCATCTGGAGATCCGCTCGGGAACAGAAGGAACGGCCATCGTTGGATTGATGAAGGCCGTTGTCGAGGGATCGCCTTCGTCTTCACTCTCTCAGGCCGCGTTGAATAAGCTGAAGGAATCGCTTGCCCCGGTCTCTTATAAAAATATCGAAGCGGTCACCGGTATTCCGGAAAAGACCTTTCGCGAGATGGGCACCCTTTATGCAGGTGCCGAGCGAGGCGTCATTATCTTCGGAAGGGCCATCACTCGTTGCGAAGAAGGGTATCAAAATGTCTTGAAGCTGGCCGATCTTGCGATTGCGGCGGGTCAGGCCGGTCAGGCGGGAAAAGGAATTCTTCCCCTGACCAAAGAGAATAATGAATTTGGTGCAGTGGAAATGGGTGGGGGCTCCGAGTATCTTCCCGGACTTCAGCCGACCGATCCGGCGCGGAAGGGCCACACGCTGGTCGAAATGATCGATGCGGCCATAAGGGGTGAGATCAAGGCCCTCTACCTGGTGGGAGAAAATCCGTTCCGCTCGCTTCCGCAAAAAAAGGTTGAGGAGGCGCTCAGCAAGTTGGAACTCTTGATTTGCCAGGACCTTTTCCCTTCCGAGGTGTCGTCCCTGGCGCACATCGTTCTTCCCGCGGCCAGCTATGCAGAGAAGGCAGGGCGATTTACGAATCTCGAGGGGGAGATTCAAAAAGGTCGAAAGGCGATCGAGCCTGTTGGAAATTCAAAGCCGGATTGGGAGATCTTTTCTCTTCTCGAGAGGAAACTGGCGGGCAATCTTGCCGATCCAAGCCAATCGCAGAAACTTCAATACCTTACGGTTGATGAGATCTGGAGAGAGATTGTGACGACCTTGCCCGCGTCATGGCCAAAGATCTCAGATGAGGGGATTTTGGAGAAGATGGCTTCGCACATTGGCGATGGTTCGAGAAGCTATGTTCTTCCGAACCCGCCCGAAGATAAAGAGGAAGGCGTTTTTGATCTTTTCATGGGGCAGGTTATTTTTCACGCCGGCAGGATGTCAACCTATGCCCCGGGACTGACAACGCTTCTCGAAAAAGAGATCGTCCTGATCCACCCCGATGATGCCGAATCTCTTGATCTTCAAGAGGGCGAAGAGATTGAATTAAAGGTGAGTGGAAGTGACCCCGGTGTCATGGTTCCTGTCAAGTTCAGCAAGAAGTTGTCCGAGGGGAGCCTCTTGTTCCCCGAACATTTTGGGATGGAGATGAAGGCCTTACTTCCCTTAACAGTCGATCCAACGACTGGGGTTCCTTATGGAGATCGGGGGAGGGTGATCCTTTCAAAAGTATCGGTGTCGGTTCAGTAAAGGAATAGGATGGAACTTGTAATAACGCTACTGGTTGTGTTGGCTCAGATTGCCGCGGTGATGGGCGTCGTCCTGGGGCATGTTGCCTACCTGACCTACCTGGAAAGGAAGATCCTGGGTGATATGCAGGATCGGCTGGGACCGATGGAAGTCGGTCCACATGGGCTGCTTCAGCCGCTTGCAGATGGATTGAAGCTCTTCTTTAAGGAAGACATCATTCCCACCGGAGCGAATAAGATTATCTTTTCAGCGGCGCCGATTCTTTCCCTGGTCCCTGCCCTCATCGGTTTTGCGGTGGTGCCGTTTGGTAGAGACAGTCTTGTGATCGGAGATATTGAAATTACTCCTTATATCACGGATATCAATGTCGGGGTCCTTTACATCCTGGCCTTTTCCTCTTTGGGGGCCTACGGTGTTTTATTGGGGGGTTGGGCCTCGAACAGTAAGTATTCTCTTCTGGGAGGGCTGCGCTCGGCGGCGCAGGTGATCAGCTATGAGTTGCCGCTTGGCTTGTCTCTTGTGGGGCCGATCCTGCTCTCAGGCTCCCTCTCTATGGTCACCATGACGGAGGCGCAGGGCGGCGGGTTTTGGCACTGGTATGTCATCACCCAACCCGTTGCGTTTGGAATCTATATGATTTGTGCCATTGCAGAGACGAACCGCCTCCCCTTTGATTTGCCGGAGGCGGAGAGCGAGTTGGTCGCCGGTTTTATGACTGAATATTCCGGGATGCGGTTTTCTTTCTTCTTCCTGGCGGAATATGCCAATATGATCCTGGTTTCCTGTATCGCAGTAGCGGTCTTCCTCGGAGGATGGCAGGCCCCATTCTCGTTTCTGGAGTTTATTCCCCCGATTGTCTGGTTTCTGGTGAAGCTCTATGCCCTGCTTTTTTTCTATATCTGGCTCCGAGCGACGGTCCCGCGTTTGCGCTTTGATCAGTTGATGGCTTTTGGATGGAAGGTGATGCTGCCCCTTTCATTGGTCAATGTCTTGCTGACGGCAGTGGTGAAATATTTCTTGAATCAAATGTAAGAGGTCTTTGATGCGAAGCGGCATGAATTTGATCAAGACGGTCTTCTTTTCGGAAATCCTGAATGGACTGCGTCTGACCTTTAAACATTTTCTGGCCCAAAAGGTTATCACGGAACAATATCCGCGTGTAAAGCGTGAGCTCCCGGATGGCTACCGCGGCATTATTGTTCAGCTTCGGTACGATGATAATAGTGAGATATGTGTCGGATGTGCGCTCTGTGAGGCCGCCTGTCCTTCCCACTGTATCACGGTGATCAGTGCGGAACGGGAAGATATGCCCCAGAAGCGTTATGCCAAAGAATACATCCTGGATGTGACAAAGTGTGTTTTCTGCGGGTTCTGCGTACAGGCCTGTCCGGTGGATGCCCTGGCCTCAAGTAAAGAGTATGAGATGGCAACGACGGATAAGCGGGAATTGATCATGGACAAAGAAGCGATGTTGAAATTGGGTGATCAATACTTTCCAGTTAAAAAGAAACGCCCCAAATATTCACAAGATCGTTTCGACTTTTTCGAAAAGATGAAGCAGACAGAATTTCCCACAGCAAAAAAAAGGACGGCATCATGACGGCTCAGCTTCTTTTCTTCTATTTCGCCGGGATGACGGTGGCAGGTGCCATTGTCGCGGTTGCGGCCCCCAACTTGGTTTACAGCGCCCTTGCCCTCCTCCTGACATTTATCCATATCGCGGGAATCTATGTCCTTTTGAATGCGGAGTTCATTGCGGCGGTTCAGATTATTGTTTATGCCGGTGCGATCCTCGTCCTCTATCTTTTTGTCTTAATGCTTTTCAATCCTGAGCAGGAGAAACTTTACCTGCACAAGCAATACCCTGTCGGTATATTTCTGGGGGTCGTGGTTTTGTTTCTGATGATTCTTGCCGCTTTTAAAACCGAAATCCTTGGGCAGAAAGGAAGCTTTACGGTCGAAGCGGTTCGATCCTTGGGCCATACCGATGCGATTGGCCGGGTTCTGTATGCAGAATATATTTTCCCCTTTGAGATCGCGTCTCTTATTTTATTGGTGGCCATGTTCGGAGCGATTCTCCTTGCGGGGCGCGGCCAACGCCCTCGAAAGAAAGGAGAGCCTTCGGATCATAGTGGAGGGGATACGCCGTCTGAGGAAAAACCAACGCGAACCGATGAAGTGATGGTAGGGAGATGATTCCAATAGAGTGGTTCATTACGCTTGGATTTTTTCTCTTTGCCATTGGTATTGCGGGAGTGCTCATTCGCCGGAATATCATCATGGTTCTTCTCTCGATCGAGTTGATCCTGAATTCTGCAAATATAACCTTTGTGGCATATTCGTATCAGCATCAGTCGGTGACGGGACAAATAATGGTCTTCTTTATCCTGACGATGGCCGCGGCGGAAGTCGCATTGGGGCTTGCACTGGTCATTGCACTCTATCGAGTTCGCTCCGTAATGAATGTTGATGAAATTAACCTTTTGAAGTGGTGAAAGCAGGGTAAGGGACTACATATGGAAATTGAATCATACCGCCCTCTTCTGGCGATGCTTGTTGCGTTAGTCGGGGCTGTTTTTATTGTCGTTAACCGGGACAAGCCGAATACCCGCGAGGCCTGGTCGATCGGGGCCGCCACGCTGATGTTTCTGATTGTCGTCTCGATGATTCCGGGGATTCTTGAAGGGAACACCTATAATTACACCCTCTTTGCCTTTCTCCCGGATGTCTCGATCGTCCTGAGGGTTGATGCGCTGGGGATTATCTTTGCGACGGTCGCTTCCTGTTTATGGCTGATTACGACCTTTTATTCCATCGGCTATATGCGCGCCCACGAGGAGACGAACCAAACACGTTACTATACCTGTTTTGCCATCACGCTTTCGATGACGATGGGGGTTGCTTTTGCGGGTAATCTGGTGACCCTCTACCTCTTCTATGAAATGCTGACCCTGATCACCTATCCCCTTGTTGCGCACAGTGGGACGGAGGATGCCTACAAGGGTGCGAACAAATATCTTTTCTACCTGCTTGGAACCTCGAAGGCCTTTCTTCTTTCCGCGATGCTGTTGACCTTTGCCGTCGCTGGAGATCTGGCCTTTAGTCCCAATGGGGTCTTCCCTCCCGGAACAAACAAGACCGTCATGGTCATTATCTACTTCCTCTTCTTGGCCGGAGTAGGCAAAGCCGCCATTATGCCCTTACATGCATGGCTTCCGGCGGCGATGGTGGCGCCGACACCGGTCAGCGCGCTGCTTCACGCCGTTGCGGTTGTGAATACTGGGGTTTTTTCCGTCCTCCGGATTATGTTTCACGTCTTCGGTGTGGAGTTGATGAAGGAATTGAACCTTGGGATCGCCACGGCCGTCCTGGCGTGTTTTACCATCGTCACGGCTTCAATGTACGCGATGACACGAGACAATCTGAAGAAACGGCTTGCCTACTCGACCGTGAGCCAACTCTCCTATATTATCCTGGGTGGCGCGTTGCTTACTTCGTCTGGGATGACCGGGGGGGTCATCCACATCGCCAACCACGCCTTTTCAAAGATTACACTTTTCTACGCCGCCGGGTCGATCTTTGTCGCCTCCCATAAAACGGATATCTCCCAGATGAATGGAATTGGCCGCCAGATGCCCTGGACGATGACTGCCTTCGCGATCGCGACCCTGAGCATGATCGGAATCCCTCCCTCGGCCGGATTCATTAGTAAGTGGTTCCTGGCGGTCGGAACGATTGAAGCGGATCAACTTTCGATCCTCATCGTTCTATTCGCCAGTTCGATCTTAAACGCGATCTATTTCGTCCCGATCGTTTACAATGCCTTTTTCAAAGCGCCGGATGTTGTTGCGGGAGACAAGGACGGTCACGGAGAAGTGCATGAGGTCAAGGAAGTGTCTATTTTTGTGGTGGCGCCGCTGATGGTGACCGCCATTATTTCAGTGATCCTGGGGATTTTCCCCGATATTTTCCTAAGTCTTGTGAGGCAGGTGGTCGGATGAGCGGACATTCTCCAGATGAAGCACTGATACTGAATAAAAAACAGATGAAGGGTTGTTTTATCTTCGGGGGGGTCCTGGTGGTCATCGACCTTCTGCTCTACGTCTTTCACTTGAAACATCATGCAACGTTTTTCTGGGATCATATCCCCGGGTTTTCAGCTATTTTTGGTTTCATAGCCTGTGTCGGGTTGATCTTTTTCTCTAAAGGGATCGGGCATGCCTTCCTGATGAAGGACGAGGATTTTTACGATGATTGACGTTTACAATGATTAGTTGGATACACCCGGCGCTGTTTTTCTTCATCGCCGCAGGGGCGCTTCC
>LWDU01043077.1_pt1 | contig 71575 bp, 71 predicted proteins | sample 727161 | NCBI WGS metagenome assembly LWDU01 (sample SAMN04566230, study PRJNA314399) | hydrothermal vent metagenome | isolation source: deep sea hydrothermal plume seawater | place: Mexico: Gulf of California, Guaymas Basin | collected 2004-07-11 | reverse complement strand
TTGTTGAAGGTGAGCGCGAGCGTATTCAGGCTTATGAAGGTGTTTGTATTGCCCGCAAAAATGATGGTCTTCACTCAAACTTTACCGTTCGAAAAATTTCTTATGGCGAGGGTGTGGAGAGGGTATTTCCTCTTTACTCACCAAATGTTGACAGTATTGAGATTTTGCGCCGCGGTGATGTGCGTAGGGCAAAATTATATTACCTACGTGGTCGTCAAGGAAAGCGTGCACGTATTGCAGAACGAACGGATGGATATGCTGCGAAGCTCTCTGCTGCCGATCGCAAAATAGCGCTAATTGCAAAAGAAAAAAGTAAACAAGCTAGTGCTGTAAAAAAAACATCGAGGGCAAAAGTAAAGGCTAAAACGCCGGTCAAACCTGTTGAAGGGCAAGTAGAAGAAAAGATAGAAGATTAGTTTCAATAATAACTACTTCTGCGGAGGTTTATTCTAATACCTATAAGCGAGTGATTTAAGATGAACGAAACAACAACCCTTTATGATAAAATATGGAATTCTCATATTGTTGACAAACAAGAAGATGGTACCTGCCTGATATATATAGATAGGCACTTGGTGCATGAGGTTACTTCACCCCAGGCCTTTGCGGGTTTGCGTAAAGACGGTCGCAGTGTGCATCGAACCGATCTGACCCTCGCTGTTGCAGATCATAACGTGCCAACGACTAATCGTTCTGGTGTAATCAAGGACAAAGAATCTCGAATTCAAATTGAAGCGCTTGAAAAAAATTGTTCTGATTTTGGTGTAGAACTTTATTCAATGAATGATATTCGCCAAGGCATTTGTCATGTAGTAGGCCCGGAACAAGGATTTACTTTGCCCGGTACTACGTTGGTTTGTGGCGATTCTCATACAGCTACTCATGGTGCTTTTGGCTCAATGTCATTTGGAATAGGTACGTCAGAGGTTGAACATGTTCTAGCAACACAAACTTTAATATTACAGAAATGCAGGAATATGCGGGTAACGGTCAATGGCAATTTGCCTAGAGGTATTACGGCAAAAGATTTGATCCTCGCGGTTATTGGAAAAATAGGTACTGCAGGTGGGACTGGCGCTGCAATAGAATTTTCTGGCGATGCCTTTAAATCACTGACTATGGAAGGCCGGATGACTGTTTGTAACATGACCATCGAGGCGGGGGCCCGTGTTGGTTTGTTTGCTCCAGATGAAACAACCTTTGAATATCTTAAAGGTCGCCCCAAATCTCCAAAGGGAGGTGCTTGGGAGCTTGCGGTCAACTATTGGCAAACCTTAAAAACTGATCCGGGTGCAAAATTTGATGAAGAGGTTGCTATGGACGCTTCTGAAATCTCCCCTCAAGTTACTTGGGGTACGAGCCCCGAAGATGTAACAACAATTGATGGTCAGGTTCCCAATCCAGCCGACATAGAAGATGAGAACCGCCGTAATAAGATGGAGCGATCTCTGGAGTATATGGGACTTGAAGCCGGTACGTTAATGAAAGATATTAAAATAAATACTGCTTTTATTGGTTCTTGTACTAATAGTCGAATTGAAGATATTCGAGCTGCTGCTGACGTTGTAAAAGGCAGAAAAGTGGCTAACGGCGTTCAGGCTTTGGTTGTACCAGGTTCTGGGTTGATTAAAGAACTCGCTGAACAAGAAGGCTTAGATCAAATTTTTGTTGAAGCTGGATTTGAGTGGCGAGAAGCCGGTTGTTCTATGTGTTTGGCAATGAACGCGGACAAATTAAAGCCTGGTGCTAGAGCGGCTTCGACGTCAAACCGGAACTTTGAAGGTCGGCAAGGACCAGGTGGCAGGACCCATTTGGTGAGCCCCGCCATGGCTGCTGCCGCCGCTATAACTGGGCATTTGACCGATGTTCGTGATCTGGATTAGGAAAGGGGAAAATTTTATGGAAAAATTTGATAAATTGACCTCAGTTGCAGCTCCACTGCCTTTAATTAATGTTGATACCGACATGATTATCCCGGCTAGATTTTTGAAAACAATCAAACGTACGGGCCTTGGTGCGGATTTGTTTAGCACGTTACGGTTTAATGAAGATGGAACTGATCGTGAAAATTTTGTTCTGAATAAACCTGCTTATAAAGATGCGGAAATTCTTATTGCGGGCGAAAATTTTGGTTGTGGGTCATCACGTGAACACGCTCCTTGGGCACTACTTGATTACGGTATCAAATGCATAATTGCCCCAAGTTTTGCCGACATCTTTTACAATAATAGTTCAAAAAATGGAATTCTATTAATTCAACTACCGCAAGAAGTAGTTGATAAATTAATGGAAGATGCAGAACGGGGTGCAAATTCGACAATATCTATTGATTTGGAAGCTCAGGAAATAACCGGGCCAGATGATGGTGTCATTAAATTTGACGTTGACGCATTTAAAAAACATTGTTTGCTTAATGGTCTAGATGACATAGGGCTAACTCTTCAAAAAGTCGATAAAATAAAAGAATTTGAAGCGAGAAAAAAAATCGTTCAACCTTGGTAATTAGGGATAATTTTTATAAAGAGAAAGAAATGTCAACTAATAATAATAAATTATTATTTTTACCCGGTGATGGTATCGGCCCTGAAATAATGACCCAGGTTCGGCGCGTTATTGATTGGATGGACAAACGTCGTTCGGTGACGTTTGATATTACCCAAGGATTGATTGGTGGTGCGGCGATTGATGAAACGGGGGTCCCATTACCAGACGAAACACTTGAAGCTGCTCATGCGGCGGATGCTATACTCATGGGCGCAGTTGGAGGGCCAAAATGGGAAGTTTTGCCATTTGAGGTTCAGCCTGAGAGGGGCTTATTAGGTATACGTAAAGAACTTGGTTTATTTGCCAACTTGCGGCCTGCAATCGTTTTTGATGCGTTGGCAGATGCTTCCACTTTAAAACTTGATATCGTCAAAGGTCTCGATATCATGATAATAAGGGAACTTACTGGTGGTATTTATTTTGGGGAGCCACGTGGCATTGAAGATATGGATGGAGGTGACAGGAGAGGCTTTAATACGTTGACCTATACTACACCCGAAATCCAGCGAATTGGTCGCGTTGCTATGGACTTGGCTGGGAAGCGTAATAAACGTGTTTGTTCAATCGATAAAGCTAATGTTCTAGAAGCTACAGTAATGTGGCGAGAAGAAATGGTGAAAGTTGGGGAGGCATATCCTGAAATTGAGCTCACCCATATGTATGTTGATAATGCGGCGATGCAACTAGTACGTAATCCAAAACAATTTGACGTAATTGTCACGACAAATATGTTTGGCGATATTTTGTCAGATTGTGCGGCAATGTTAACGGGTTCACTGGGAATGTTGCCTTCTGCGTCTTTAGGTTTTCTGGATGAAAGGGGTCGACAATCTGCGCTTTATGAACCTGTGCACGGCTCGGCGCCAGATATATCTGGTCAAGGTATTGCGAATCCTTTAGCACAAATTCTCAGTTTTTCAATGTTGTTACGCTATTCGTTTGATATGTTTAAAGATGCTGATTTCGTTGATCAAGCTGTTCAGAATGTACTCAATCTAGGTCTGCGTACGAGTGATATTATGGGCGAGGGTATGACCCGAGTTTCTACTTCTGGGATGGGTGATGCGATCATTAATGAACTCGATAAATTAGCAGCTTAATTACTAAGTCTCCGATGAGCAAAAAAGGGCGGAGCCATAAAATCTCCTTCTTTTATATTTTGTCGTGGGGCGCGCGGAGAACTAAAATGAGTTATAAGTATGCAATTGTTGGTGCAACGGGTAATGTTGGACGTGAAATTCTACAAATCTTGCCTGAACGGGGTGTTTCTGTAACGGATGTAGTAGCAGTTGCATCGTCCCGGTCGGTAGGTGCGGAAGTATCTTATGGTGAGGATGAGGTTTTAAAAATACATGAACTGGCCAGCTTTGATTTTGAAGGAACTGACATAGTTTTATCTAGTCCCGGAGCTAAAATTTCAAAAGAATATGTACCGCGCGCAACTTCAGTGGGCGCAATTGTAATAGACAATACATCCCAATTTCGCATGGACCCTGACGTTCCACTAGTTGTTCCCGAGGTAAATCCTGATGCAATTGCGGAGTTTCGTAATCGAAATATTATAGCAAATCCAAATTGTTCGACCATTCAGTTGGTTGTGGCATTGAAACCATTGCATGATTTAGCGCGAATTCGAAGGGTTGTTGTTTCAACTTATCAGTCTGTTTCTGGTGCAGGTAAATCTGCGATGGATGAATTATTCAATCAGACCAAGGGGATTTATATGAATGAGCCAGAACACAAATTCCAAGAAAATTTTTCTAAACAGATTGCATTCAACGCAATCCCGCAAATAGATATGTTCATGGAGGATGGCTCTACTAAAGAAGAGTGGAAAATGATGGTTGAGACAAAAAAAATTCTTGATCCAGAAATTCGGCTGACAGCAACTTGTGTCCGGGTACCCGTTTTCGTTGGCCATGCTGAATCTGTTAATATTGAATTTGAAAACCCTATATCAACCGAAGAGGCCCGGGAAGCTCTGCGCGGCGCTCCAGGAGTGGTCGTCGTTGATCACCGTGCGGATGAAGGTTATGTTACCCAGGTCGAATGTGCGGGAGAAGATCCTGTTTATGTGAGTCGAATCCGTGATGATATGACGCTAGAGAATGGGCTTAATTTCTGGGTAGTTGCGGATAATCTTCGTAAAGGTGCTGCTTTAAACACAGTTCAAATTGCTGAAACTTTGATACGAGATTATTTAGAATAAAATAAAATCTATTGGTATATTTGATTTTAACTCAACAATTAATCCTGAATAGTTTTGTATTGTATCTTTTATACTTTTGTTAAGCATACTTTTGTCAAGATTACGCTGGCTTGCTATTTTTGTAACACTAAATAAAAAATATGTTTGAAGTCCTATAGCTTTAGTTTTATCTACTAAAATAAACATTTGTGGGCTTCGGGGTTTAAATTTACGATAATCAATTTAATAATTTAATTGAGGTTTAGTTTATGAATACGGGAAATCGCCCGCTGTCTCCGCATTTACAGGTTTACAAACCTCAGATTACCTCGGTTTTATCGATTTTACATCGGATAACCGGGATTGGTCTTGCGGCGGGTGCTTTGGTTCTAGTTTACTGGTTGAACGCTGCCGCTTATGGACCTGATGCCTTTGAGCGAGCGCAAGATTTTCTGGCGAGTTGGCTTGGCAGATTGCTACTTCTTGGCTGGACCTGGGCTTTGTTCTATCATTTATGTAATGGTATTCGACATATGTTCTGGGACGCAGGCCGAGGATTAGAGTTACCGCAGGTACATATAACAGGTTGGATCGTTGTTGTTGCTTCACTCGGTTTTACATTGATTTCTTGGTTTGCCGGTTATGGCCTATTAGGTGGAGTTTAATATGGCTTTGCGCTCAGATTTGGGTCGTGTACGTGGGCTTGGCAGTGCTAAAGATGGAACATCCCATTGGTGGGCACAACGTGTTACAGCAGTGGCGTTGGTGCCGCTTAGTATCTGGTTTGTTTTTTCAGTAGTCAACTTAGTAGGAGTTGACAAAGATGGTTTCAAAGTCTGGTTAAACGGGCCGGGCAGCTTTGTATTGATGGCACTTTTTTTGATTGCCTTATTTTATCATATGCAGCTTGGTCTCCAAGTTGTTATTGAAGACTACGTACATAATGAAAGAAATAAAGTTATTTCATTGGTTCTTAATAAGTTACTAGCTGTTTTCCTTGTTGTCTCAAGTATTACTGCCCTCATGAGAATTGCTTTCGGAGGCTGAAATTTAGTATGTTAAATTCCTATGAGATTATAGACCACGTTCATGACGTAATTGTTGTTGGTGCTGGCGGGGCTGGATTGAGAGCAACGCTTGGTATGACGGCTGCTGGTCTGGATACAGCTTGCATAACTAAGGTTTTCCCAACTCGTTCGCATACGGTTGCAGCTCAAGGGGGCGTCGGGGCCGCGTTGGGTAATATGCAGGATGATAGCTGGCAGTGGCATATGTATGATACGGTCAAGGGTGCGGATTGGTTGGGTGACCAGGATGCTATTGAATATATGTGCCGGGAAGCAGTGCCGGCGGTGCATGAGCTGGAGCATTTTGGGGTGCCGTTCTCTAGAACTGAAGATGGCAAAATTTATCAACGCCCCTTTGGTGGTCATATGCGCGATTATGGTGAAGCGCCGGTCGAACGTGCTTGCGCAGCCGCTGATCGAACGGGCCATGCTATTTTACATACGCTTTATCAACAATGCATGAAACATAATGCTGAGTTTTTCATTGAGTATTTTGTGATTGATCTCATTATGGCCGATGACGGTGTCTGCCGGGGTGTAATGGCTTGGAACTTGGCTGATGGCACGATGCATCGCTTTTTAGCTCACCAAACCGTTATGGCGACTGGTGGTTATGGACGTAGTTATTTTTCATGCACGTCTGCTCATACATGCACGGGCGATGGAAATGGCATGGTACTGCGTGCCGGTCTGCCAATGGAAGATATGGAGTTTGTTCAGTTTCATCCGACTGGTATTTATGGATCTGGATGTTTAATCACGGAGGGAGCGCGTGGTGAAGGTGGATACCTGACCAACTCGGAAGAACGTTATGCGCCGAGCGCTAAAGATTTAGCTTCGCGAGATGTAGTAAGTCGCTCAATGACCGTTGAGATTAGAGAAAAACGAGGCGTTGGTGCAGATGGAGATCACATCTTCCTCCATCTCGAACATCTAGGTGCAGAAGTATTAAACCAACAGTTGCCGGGTATTACTGAAACGGCAAAGATTTTTTCCGGTGTTGATGCAACCAAAGATCCGATTCCGGTGTTGCCGACAGTTCACTATAATATGGGCGGCATTCCAACTAATTATCATGGTGAGGTTTTGCGCCCGACGCCAGATAATCCGGATGCGGTTTGTCCTGGTTTGATGGCGATTGGTGAGGCTGCCTGTGTATCTGTTCATGGTGCTAACCGATTAGGAACTAATTCACTGTTGGATATTGTGGTATTTGGCCGCGCGGCAGCGCTTCGTGCAGCAGATATTGTAGATAAAAACAAAGCTATTAAATCTGCTGAGGTTAAAACAGGTGAAGAAGCGATTGAACGTTTTGATAAATTGCGTCATGCAAAAGGTCGCCAAAAAACTGCCGACGTCCGCATTGGTATGCAGCGTATCATGCAGAATAACGCCGCTGTCTTTAGAAATTCTAAAGTTTTGAAAGAAGGTGTTGAATTAATTGATAAATCGGCAGAAAATTTGGCGGATCTACACGTTAGTGATCAATCCTTGATTTGGAATTCGGATTTAGTTGAGACACTGGAACTTGAAAATCTTATGGCTTGTGCCAAAGCGACTATGCATAGCGCTGACGCCAGACATGAATCCCGCGGTGCCCATGCCCATGAAGATTATCCTGATCGTGATGATGAAAATTGGATGAAACACACCCTGACTTGGGTTGATGAAAAATGGGATGTAAAAATAGATTATCGCCCCGTTCATGAATATACTCTGACCGATGAAGTCGAATATATTACGCCTCGGGCTCGGGTTTATTAAATGATAATAAGGCACGGAGAATAATATGGTTGAGTTCACCCTTCCTCGTAATTCTAAGGTTGTCAAAGGCCAAACATATAAGGCTCCTGACGGTACGACTAATATTAAAAAGTTCAAGGTTTATCGGTATGATCCCGATCAGGGTAAAAACCCTCAACTTGATACTTATGAAGTTGATATGGACAGCTGTGGTCCAATGGTGCTGGATGCACTTATTAAAATTAAAAATGAAATAGATTCGACGTTGACTTTTCGACGTTCATGTCGAGAAGGTGTTTGTGGTTCTTGTGCAATGAATGTTGATGGAACTAATACGCTTGCGTGTATAAAAGATATTGATGAAATTAAGGGTGCTGTTTTGATTTATCCATTGCCACATATGCCTGTAATTAAAGACTTAGTGCCTGACTTATCGACGCCATACGCCCAATATACATCGATTAAGCCGTGGGTTCAGGCTGATACCCCAGCGCCTGGTTCAGAGCGCCTCCAGTCACCGGAAGAGAGGGCTAAGCTTGATGGTTTATGGGAATGTGTATTATGTTTTTGTTGTCAAACTTCTTGTCCTAGCTATTGGTGGAATGGAGACCGCTATCTTGGCCCTGCTATTTTATTGCAAGCATATCGCTGGATTGTGGATTCTAGGGATGAAAATACTGGCGGGCGTTTAGATGCCCTTGAAGATCCTTTCAAGCTGTATCGGTGTCATACGATTATGAATTGTACGAATACATGTCCGAAGTCACTCAATCCGGCTTTAGCTATAGCAGAGACTAAAAAGCTAATGGTTGAACGTATGTAATTTAGCATTTTATGTTGGGTAATAAGATTAACAATAGTTCCGATGGTCCGCTCAATAAGTACCGCAATAAGGTGGAAGACGGTGATCTGAATGCGGATCCAGCTCAGGAAGCCTTGGCTGAGAAATTACAAAACCTATACCGAGCCCTTGAAGGCTACCAGCCCACTTCTGGATCAGTTACTTGGAAAGAACGTCTAGGATTAACGCGCGAGTATATTTATGGTGATGTAGGGCGAGGCAAATCAATGTTAATGGATTTGTTCTTTGAGACAATACCATTTGAGTGTAAACGCCGTGTCCATTTTCATTCTTTTTTACAAGATATTCATGTTCGTTTTAATGATTTTCGCGCAAAAAATTTAGAAGGCGGCGATCCAATTCCAAGTGTTGTAAAATCAATTGCCGATGAAACGTGGCTTCTTTGTTTTGATGAATTGCAGGTTGTTAATATTGTTGATGCAATGATTTTAGGTCGTTTATTTGAAGGTTTGTTTGAGCACAATGTAATAATTATAGCAACGTCTAATCGGCCACCTAGTGATCTTTATAAAGATGGGTTGCAGCGCGAAAAATTTCTACCTTTCATAGATTTGATTACGGGACGTTTAGATATTTTTCAGCTGGGTGCTTCTAGGGATTACCGGTTGGAGCGAATGTTGGGTATGAGAGTTTATCATCAGCCCTTGGGACCAGAGACCAATGAAAATTTGGATAGATATTTTCTCGAACTCACAAAAGGTTACACAGCAGAGCCTGACCAAATCAGGGTAAAGGGAAGAGTTGTTGAAATTACAATGGCAGCCGGCGGAGTTGGGCGTATTAGTTTTGAGAAATTATGCGCAGAAGCCTTGGGGCCGGCAGATTATCTTGAGATAGCTGCTCGATATCATACACTAATTTTAGAAGAGATACCCCGGATGGGCGAAGCGTTAAAAAATGAAGCTCAACGTTTTATTACTCTGATTGATGCCCTTTATGAGAATAAAGTTAATTTAATATGTTCGGCGGATGCACCGCCCAAAGAACTCTATATTTTAGGAGAAGGTATATTTGCATTTGAGCGACTAGTTTCTCGCTTAATGGAAATGCAATCTGAGGAATATCTTTCTCTCCCACATTGCTATGAATAATTTATAAAATACGTGCACAATCTGAGTAATGCTATATTTGTGACATTAACTAAATTAAAACTCGAGCCGCCCTTTTAGGCAATTCCGGGGCTTCTAGGCTTGCTCTCAAACTCATTTTGCTTTACGAACCGCGAGTGTAATTTCGTGTTAGGTTCAAGTATATTTATCTATTTTAAGCGATACTGGATAAGCTATATGTTTGCTTGCCGGGGTGCGTATAGTGAGGGAAATTTTTAATGGCAAGAAATAAGATTGCACTAGTCGGTGCTGGCAATATTGGCGGAACTTTAGCCCATCTGGCCGGTATAAAAGAACTTGGGGATGTTGTCATGTTTGATATCATTAACGGTATTCCCCAGGGTAAATCGTTAGATCTAGCCGAGAGCTCGCCGGTGGAGGGCTTTGATGCAAAAATGGTTGGCGTTAATCGCTATTCAGCGATTAGAGGTGCGGACGTCGTTATTGTTACAGCTGGTAGCGCTCGCAAGCCCGGTATGAGTCGCGATGATCTCATCGGTATTAATACAAGCGTCATGCAAGCTGTTGGAGAAGGTATTAAAGAAAATTGCCCGAAGGCATTTGTTATCTGCATTACGAATCCGCTTGATGTGATGGTTGGTGTATTGCGCGATGCCTGTGGCTTACCTACAAATAAAGTTGTAGGTATGGCCGGAGTACTTGACTCGGCACGGTTTCGTTATTTTCTTGCCGAGGAAATGAAGGTTTCCGTTGAAGATGTGACCGCTTTTGTTTTAGGTGGGCATGGCGATAGTATGGTTCCCTCTGTTCGCTATTCTACAGTTGCAGGCATCCCATTGACTGATCTAGTCAAAATGAAATGGATTTCACAGAAGAAACTTGACGAGATTGTTCAGCGTACCCGGGATGGTGGGGCGGAGATTGTCGGTTTATTAAAAACTGGTTCTGCTTATTACGCGCCAGCTAGCGCAGCCATTCAAATGGCTGACTCCTATTTGAAAGATAAGAAACGTATACTTCCGTGTGCTGCTTATTTAAATGGACAATACGGTGTTAAAGGAATTTATGTCGGTGTACCAGTTGTGATAGGTGCTAAAGGTGTCGAGAAGATTGTTGAGGTCAAGCTTGATGCGGATGAAAAGAAGGCATTTAATGCTTCTGTTAGAGCGGTTAAGAAACTAGTTGCGGCGAGCCAGGCTTTGTTAAAGAAGGCGGCCGCTAAAAATAAAAAAGCCACGAGTAAAACTGGTAATAAAAAAAAGGGTTCTTCCGTTAAAAAAGGTTCAGTGCGAAATAGATTGGTAAAGTAGAAATTTATTTTAAGAGTCTAACCAAGTGGGTGGCTCGTAATCTAATTTAAGGGCTATGGTCAGATGAACATTCATGAATATCAAGCAAAGCAAGTCTTATCCAAATGCGGTGTAAGCGTAGTTAAAGGTGCAGTCGCATATACTGCAGCGGAAGCCGAATCAGTCGCTAAGGAGCTTGGCGGGCCAATTTGGGTCGTTAAATCGCAAATCCATGCAGGTGGCCGCGGTAAGGGTAAATTTAAAGAAGACACCGCTGGCAGTGCAGGTGGTGTTAGGGTTGTAAAATCTGTTGCTGATGTCAAAAAAGCTGCTAATCAAATGCTTGGTGCAACGTTGGTAACCCATCAAACTGGGCCTGAGGGTAAAGAGGTTAAGCGTGTTTATATTGAGGATGGTTGTGATATTGATCGTGAGCTTTATCTCAGTTTGTTGATTGATAGGTCAACGTCACGGGTGACTATAATCGCATGTCAAGAAGGCGGTATGGATATTGAGGAGGTTGCTGCCAAAACTCCTGAAAAAATTAAAACGATTGCTATTGATCCAGCGACAGGAATGAAAAATTTCCACGCTCGCGAAATTGCTTTTGGGCTTGGTCTCTCTGGCGATCAAGTTAAATCTGCTGTGCAATTCTTGATGGCTATGTATAGAGCATTTGTCGACATGGATGCCAGTCAAATTGAAATTAATCCGATGGTTGTCACAAAAGCAGGTGAAGTAGTGGCACTCGATGCAAAAATGAACTTTGATGATAACGCGCTTTATCGTCATAAAGATGTTGAAGAGATGCGTGATGGAGATGAACAAGATGCTGCAGAACTCGAGGCAGAACGTCACGATCTAAATTATATTAAATTAGATGGTAGCATTGGTTGTATGGTTAATGGCGCAGGGTTGGCTATGGCTACCATGGACATTATTAAACTTCACGGAGGTGATCCAGCAAATTTTCTGGACGTTGGTGGCGGGGCTACTAAGGAGCGGGTAACCACAGCTTTTAAAATTATTTTATCTGATCCTAATGTCGAAGGAATTCTTATAAATATTTTTGGCGGTATTATGCGGTGTGACGTGATAGCCGAGGGAGTTGTTGCTGCTGCTAAAGAAGTATCGCTTAACGTGCCGCTCGTAGTTCGTCTTGAAGGTACAAATGTTGACCGTGGAAAAGAGATATTAGCGAAATCAGGGTTACCGATTATTTCAGGGGATGACCTAGGTGATGCAGCTGTAAAAGTAGTTAAAGCTGTAGCGGAGGCTGCATAAAATGGCTGTTTTAGTTGATAAAGATACTAAAGTGATTTGTCAGGGTTTCACTGGCTCCCAAGGGACTTTCCATTCTGAGCAAGCAATTGCTTATGGTACAAACATGGTCGGTGGAGTAACTCCAGGCAAGGGAGGCTCAATCCACCTTGATCTTCCTGTTTTTGATACAGTTGCTGATGCCGTCCAAGAAACTGGTGCTGATGCCACTGTAATTTATGTGCCGCCACCTTTTGCGGCGGAAGCTATTCTTGAAGCTATCGATTGTGAAATTCCTCTGGTGACATGTATCACCGAGGGTGTTCCTGTCTTAGATATGGTTGAAGTTAAACGCGCGTTAGAAGGCTCATCGACTAGGCTGGTTGGCCCAAACTGCCCCGGTATTATAACCCCAGGAGAATGTAAGATAGGTATTATGCCAGGTCATATCCACCAACGAGGAAAAATCGGTGTTGTCTCGAGGTCTGGCACGTTGACTTATGAAGCAGTTGGACAAACCACGAAAGTCGGTTTAGGTCAGACGACATGTATTGGTATTGGCGGTGACCCCGTTAATGGCACTAATTTTATTGATTGTTTAGAATTGTTTCTTGGAGATAAAGAAACTGAAGGTATAATTATGATTGGTGAAATAGGTGGCTCTGCAGAAGAAGAGGCCGCTGATTTTATAAAATCATCGAAAATAAAAAAACCAATGGTTAGCTTTATAGCCGGTGTTACGGCACCTCCAGGGCGTCGTATGGGTCATGCTGGAGCGATTATAGCTGGTGGAAAAGGTGGTGCGATGGACAAGATTGAGGCGCTTCGTAGCGCCGGTATTAATGTTGCTGATTCACCAGCCACTTTGGGTAGTACCATGCTAGAAACAATGAAGCGCTAACTATAGCCTGTTATGCAGCTTATTAATAGAGGTTAGAGAATGGTGGAATCCGTGGATACAATCTTCACCGGAATAAATGGAGCTTTCATATCTGAATTGTATGAGCGGTACCTAGAAAATCCAAACTCAGTGGATCCGAGTTGGGTTAATGTGTTTACTGACTTAGATGATGATCCGCTCTTGATCAAAAGCGATATTAAAGGAGCCAGTTGGGCGCGTTCTAATACATTCATAATTGGTGCGGGTGAGCCAGATCAAGCTGAGAAGCACTCTAATCATGTGAGTTCCAATGTTTCATCAGATCAGGTTAATGAAATTGCAAAACGTTCTATTCGGGCACGGATACTTATTCGCTCTTATCGAGTGAGGGGTCATCTTCATGCGCAGTTTGATCCATTAGGTTTAGTAGGGGCAGGCTACCACAAGGAGCTTGATTATAAATCTTACGAATTTACTGAAGAAGATCTTGATAAGGAAATTTATCTCGACACCATCACAGCTATGGGTGGTAAAAAAATAGCTACCTTACGACAGATTTTGGATACTATGCGTGAATCTTATTGTAGTTCTATTGGCGTTGAGTATATGCATATTCAAGAGATGGAGGAGCGCGCTTGGATTCAGCAAAATATCGAAGGTGTAGATTATAAGTCTAATTATTCACCGGATCTAAGGAGAGCAATTTATAAAGATTTAGTTGAGGCTGAAGGATTTGAAACTTATCTCCAGATGAAACATACCGGGACCAAACGATTTGGTTTGGATGGCGGTGAAAGCCTTATCCCATTTATGGAACGTGTGCTTCGATCTGCAGCGTCTGTAGGAGTTGAGGAAGTTGTTATTGGTATGCCGCATCGAGGTAGATTGAATGTCCTCGCGCGCACCATGGGTAAACCTTATGTGGCCATCTTTAGCGAATTTCAGGGAAACTCAGCTCACCCAGAAGATGTACAAGGTTCTGGGGACGTAAAGTATCATTTGGGGGCTTCCGCCGATAGAGATTTTACAGAAGGTTTAATGCATCTTTCATTAACAGCAAATCCTTCTCATTTAGAATGTGTTAATCCAGTTGTACTTGGTAAGGTGCGAGCTAAACAAGCACAACGGGGTGACGAGGCGAGGGATAAAGTCATGGGTCTTTTAATGCATGGTGATGCAGCTTTTGCGGGGCAAGGCATTGTTCCAGAAAGTCTCGATTTATCCCAAATTAAGGGTTATCGAACTGGTGGTACGATCCATGTCGTTGTGAATAATCAAATTGGTTTTACCACGAACCCCTCTAGCTCGCGCTCAACGCCATATCCAACGGATATTGCAAAGGGTATGCAAGCGCCTATTTTTCATGTTAATGGAGATGATCCTGAAGCCGTGGTAAGGGTGGCTGACCTTGCAGCCCAGTTTCGCCAAAAGTTTAAACGAGACGTAATCGTTGATCTTTTTTGTTATCGCAGGCATGGTCATAACGAAGGCGATGAACCTATGTTCACCCAGCCTAAAATGTATACGGCGATTGCCAAGCATCCAACGACAAGAGAAATTTACCGGAAAAAATTGATTAAAGAAGAGTTGATAACGCTTGAAGAAATAGAACGCGTTGAGGCTACTTTTCGTTCTCACCTTGATGATGAATTTGAGGCTGCACCAAATTATAAAACTAATAAGGCCGATTGGCTTGAAGGTAAATGGGAAGGTCTTTCTGCTTTAGAAGGCGAAGAAGAAAAACGTGATGATGATACAGCTGTTGAGTTAGGTAGGCTCACAGAGATTGGTAATTCACTGGCGCGCGTGCCCGAAGAAGTCAATGTAAATAACAAACTCATTCGGCAACTCAAAGCTAAATCTATAATGATGGATACAGGAGAGGGTATCGACTGGGCCATGGCCGAAGCTTTGGCCTACGGATCGCTTCTCATGGATGGGCATCCCGTGAGATTATCGGGTCAGGACTCTGGTAGAGGCACGTTTTCACATCGCCATGCAGTGATCACCGATCAGGAAAATGAAAATCGTTACTTTCCACTTAGCCAAATTAATCCAAGTAAACAGGCGCCTTTTGAAGTCATGGACAGCCCACTCTCAGAGTTTGCTGTATTAGGGTATGAATATGGTTATTCTTTAGCTGAGCCTGAGACGCTAACAATCTGGGAAGCCCAGTTTGGTGATTTTGCAAATACCGCTCAAGTTATATTTGATCAATTTATTGCTTCTGGTGAATCTAAGTGGTTGCGTATGTCGGGTCTTGTTATGCTTCTGCCCCATGGTATGGAGGGCCAAGGTCCGGAACATTCCTCAGCCAGGTTAGAGCGTTTTTTGCAACTTTGTGCCGAAGATAATTTACAGGTTGTAAACATCACATCACCCGCGAACTTTTTTCATGCTTTGCGTCGCCAAGTCAAAAGAAATTTTCGCAAACCGTTAATAGTTATGTCGCCAAAATCTTTGCTACGCCATAAGCTCAACATTTCGAGGTTGAATGAGATGGGTCCCGGCACAGGGTTCTGTCGGATCATTCCTGAGATTGATACTCTTCAAGAGGATAGTGAGATCAAAAGGGTTATTTTATGTTCAGGTAAGGTTTACTTTGATTTACTTGAAGCGCGGCGTCAACAAAACATCAAGGATGTAGTAATTATACGCGTTGAACAGCTTTATCCATGGCCTCGAGGCAGTATAACCGAGCAAATTTCCAAGTACTCTAATGCTGACGTTGTTTGGTCGCAGGAAGAGCCCTCAAATCAAGGTTCGTGGCATTTTGTGAGCGATCGCTTAAATTATATCCTAAATAACTTGGATCAAAAAACCAAGCGACGTAGAAACGTTATATACGTTGGTCGCCGGGCCTCTGCATCCCCGGCCACGGGTGCACTAAAAATACATAATAAAGAACAAGCTTTCTTGATAGATCAGGCTTTAAATGGAAAAGAAAGCGATATTGTGCAACCATACATCCCGATAAAATAGTTTGTTAAAGGATACAATCAATTCTGTAAAATGAGGAAATCATGGCTACTGAAATTAAAGTACCGACATTAGGGGAGTCTCTGACCGAGGGTACGGTTGCAAATTGGCTAAAATCTGTAGGTGATACTGTTGCCATTGATGAGCCTATTCTCGAACTTGAAACTGATAAAGTTACAATGGAAGTTAACGCACCGGTCGCTGGCACACTAACAGAAATCACTGCTGCTGCTGGTGCAGAGGTTGAAGTTGGCGGTATTTTAGGATTGATTGACGAGAGTGTTGAAGCAAACGCGCCTACGCGTGCTAAAGAGGCTGATCTCGTTGTAAGTGATGGAAAATCTATCGATGTTGTTGTCCCAGTTCTTGGTGAAAGTTTAACCGAAGGTACTGTTGCGAATTGGCTTAAAGTCGTTGGAGATGCAGTGGCTCTCGATGAACCACTGTTGGAGCTCGAAACTGACAAAGTTACAATCGAGGTGAATGCGCCAATCGCCGGAAACCTGATTGAAATACTCGCTAACGTTGGAGACGAGGTGGAGGTCGGCGCGGCTCTCGGGAGGCTTGGCAGTTCTGATGGGGCTAAAATACCCGCCTCGACGGTATCTGCATCTGAACCTTCGGAGATGGTTTTGAGCAATGACATCCAAATGTCTCCAGCCGTTAGAAAAATTATTGAAGACCAAGGTTTTGACGCGACGAAGATCCCTGCCACGGGCAAAGACGGACGTCTAACAAAAGGTGATGTATTGGCGTTCCAGAAAGTAAATAGTGGATTGGGTATTTCTAAATCGGTCACAGAAGCCGTATCACTAGCACATTCCCCAGACGTTGCGGATTCTGCGCGTACTCAGATCCCTTCGATACCAGCAGGCCCTCGTGAGGAACGAGTAAAAATGACTCGCCTACGAAAAGTAATTGCTGGACGTTTAAAAGAAGCACAAAACACAGCGGCTATGCTGACTACGTTTAATGAAGTTGATATGGCAGCTGTTATTGACGCACGCGCCGAATTCCAGGAAAAATTTGAAAAAATACATGGGGTGCGGCTTGGTTTTATGAGTTATTTTGTCAAAGCTGCTATCGTCGCTTTAAAAGAATTTCCTGCTGTAAATGCTGAAATTCAGGGTGATGAAATTGTTTACAAGAATTATTACAATATAGGTGTGGCTGTCGGAACGCCAACAGGGTTGGTCGTGCCTGTTCTAAAGAACGCTGATCAAATGAGTTTTGCAGATATTGAAAAGAACATAAAAGATTTTGGTCGACGCGCGCGAGATGGTCAGCTGTCTCTTGATGAGATGACTGATGGTAGTTTTACTATTACCAACGGTGGTATTTACGGGTCGATGCTCTCAACGCCAATTATTAATGCGCCGCAATCTGGTATCCTTGGCATGCATAATATTGTTAAGCGCCCATGGGTTGTGGGTGAGGATATTAAAGTACGTCCAATTATGTATCTCGCCCATAGTTACGATCATAGGATTGTTGATGGCCGTGAAGCTGTATCTATGTTGGTGCGAATTAAAGAATGTATTGAAAACCCACAACGTATTATGCTTGATATGTAGGTTAAATTTTAATGTACAAATAAGGAATTAGACAATGGCTGACACAACTAACGACGTCACGTATATCGGAGCTGGACCTGGCGGCTACGTTTCGGCCATTCGCGCTGCCCAGTTAGGTTTAAAAGTTTCGATTATCGAAAAACGCCCAACCCTCGGCGGCACCTGCCTTAATGTTGGGTGTATTCCTTCAAAAGCATTACTTCATTCTTCGCACCTCTTTGAAGAGGCTACTGAGGGTATGGCGGCACACGGCGTAATTGCCAGTAACGTAAAACTCGACCTTAAATCTATGATGGGTCACAAAGATAGTGTTGTGAGTGATACTGTCAATGGCGTTGATTATCTGATGAAGAAAAATAAAATTGAGAGATTTTTTGGTACGGGTTCTATTATTGCTCCTGGTTCAGTAAATGTGACTGATGACAAAGGTGAGTCTAAGACGATAACAACAAAAAATATTGTAGTTGCTACGGGCTCCGACGTTGCACCGCTGCCAGGTGTAGAAATAGATGAAAAGTTGATAGTAAGCTCAACTGGAGCCCTAACTTTAAAAAAAGTACCAAAGAGAATGATTGTTATTGGAGCCGGTGTGATTGGTCTAGAACTTGGGTCAGTTTGGCGCCGTTTAGGTGCAGACGTTGAAGTTATTGAGTTTCTCGATGTTTGTTTGTTTGGATCGGATGCAGAGGTCTCAAAGATTGCGCAACGTTCTCTAAAAAAGCAGGGCTTAAAATTTAGAATGAAAAGTAAGGTTATTGGGGCCACAACAAGTAAATCGAGTGTAACCCTTAAAGTGGAGCCTAGAGATGGTGGCGACATTGAAGAAATAAAAGCAGATTGTGTTCTAGTGGCGATCGGTCGTCGCCCTTATACGGATGGTCTGGGGCTGGAGAAAATTGGTGTTGAAATGGATCGTGGTTTTATTAAAACTACAGATGGTTTTAAGACTAATGTTAACGGAATATATGCGATTGGCGACGTAATTGGCGGAATGATGTTAGCGCATAAAGCCGAGGATGAGGGCGTTATTTTAGCGGAAATGTTGGCTGGCCAATCTGGTCATATTAATTATGATGCTGTACCTGGTATTGTTTACACTTGGCCAGAAGTTGCGACCGTTGGAAAAACCGAAGAACAGCTCAAAAAAGCGGGCGTGGCTTATAATGTGGGTAAATTTAATTTTACCGCTAATGCCCGGGCCCGTGCGATGAGTTCTACCGATGGCTTCGTTAAAATACTTGCAGATAGTGAAACTGATGAGGTTTTAGGTGTCCATATTGTTGGAGCCTCTGCCGGTGAGTTGATCCAAGAATGTATTGTTGCTATGGAATTTGGTGGTTCTGCTGAAGACATAGCTAGAACCTGCCACGGTCATCCTGGGCTCAGCGAAGTAGTTAAAGAAGCAGCCCTTGATGTTGATAATCGGGCGCTTCATAGCTGATAGTATAGTCATGATTCATATCCTTCCAGAAAGTATGGGGTCTTTAATTTGTATTAAGGTTTCTGGTAAGTTGACTGATGCTGAATATAAGAATTTTATTCCTAAGGTAGAGTCCGTTATTAATGAGTTTGGTGCTATTAAGCTCTATGTTGACATGCTAGATATGGATGGCTGGGAGTGGCGCGTGGCCTGGGATGATTTTGCGTTTGGCATCAAGCATTGGAATAACTTCACCAAGTTGGCTTTGGTTGGAGAGAAGCGCTGGGAAAAGTTTTCAGCTCAGGTAGCTGATAAAATTAATAAGGCGGAGGTGCGCTTCTTTGATAGAAAAGAAACAACAGAAGCCCTAATTTGGATTAAGGATTAGATGTTAGAGCTTTATCAGTTTGGTAATTCCGTGTGCGCACAGAAAGTTCGTATAACGATGATTGAAAAAGGCCTCGATTGGGAAACACATGAGGTTAATCTCTTCACTAGTGAACAATATTCGCCAAAATACCTCAAAATAAATCCTAAAGGTGTCGTGCCGACATTAATTACGAGCGGTCAACCTGTAATTGAATCAACACTCATCTGTGAATATCTTGATGAGACGTATCCAGATCCTAGTTTAACGCCAGGAGATCCCCTCGGTCGGTCTCGTATGCGATTATGGAGTAAAGCTGTTGATGAAGGCCTCTTTGAGGGTGTTGTAGAATTAAGTTTTTCGGCAATGTTTCGGCAACGTATGCAGAATATGACAGACGAGCAACGCGCAGTAAGGTTTGCTAATGTTGGTGATCCGCGACGTCGGGACCGTTTTATGTCGACTTATCAAGATGGTGTTGCTTCGCCTTATGTTTTTCACGGCATTGCAGCTTATGAAAAGGCGTTTAAGACTATGGAGGATGATTTAAGCGATGGTCGTCATTGGTTAATGGGAGACCAATTCACACTTGCGGACATTAACCTTATGCCTCTTGTCGCACGTCTATATTATCTAGATTTGCTGGATATCTGGGTGTTTAAAAGACCACGTGTAGAGGGTTGGTGGGAGCGAGCTAAAAATCATCGGAGTTTTATCCAGGGTGTTATGGAGCATTTTAAACCTGGAGAAGTATCAGAGATGAAGAAATCTGGGCTTAATATAAAAGAACAGGTTTCAGCACGTCATAAAGATTATTTAGAACAGTTTTAGATAAATAAGCCTATTCTTACTCAAAACTATTTTCTTCTCTGGAATTACTAGATGTTTCGAACGTAACTGATTTTTTGACTGGACCAGAGACTGCTACGCAAACGTGGCCGGCGTCATCCCCATAACGATTATCGCTCGGACCGCTAGCACCGCTCTCTGAGAGACCCCATGTTGTATTCATCTTTTTCTGAATGGCTTGAGCAACGAGGGCTGCATATTCTTCAGTTGCCGCGCGCATCGTTGCTATTTCTTTTGGTAAGTTAAGAAGCTCTCGTCTAGCTTCTTGAGTATAGATTATCCCTCCACCTACGAAATATGACGACGCTCCTGGTATAGAGAGCAATGCAGCAGAAACTAGGCCTCCTGACGACGATTCTGCAATTGATACAGTCTCTTTATTATTTTTTAGAAGTATACCAAGCTTATTACCTAGTTGGGTAAGCTGCATGTTTTTTTATCCTTACTTTTTATAAAGCTATGATTTAATTTATTAACATTCTAACGCTATAATATGATCAAAAATAATTTAGTCGTACACTTAATTTTAAATAATAATACTTGTTTATGTGCGGATAGAGCTATTTAATTTACTACCTTAATTTTATAAAATGGATAAAATCATGTTCTTTAAATGCGCTAACCATGCTCCTGCCGATCAAACTCAAAGTCATACGGTATCTCGTAGTAATAAGCATTTTACTGTCGATATTCACTGTCATATTCAAGTACCCGAAGCCGATGAAATGCTGAACCAGTTGGCGCCAGGTGACACTGGTCGTAAAATGGTTGATACAAATCCAATGACGGCAAAGATTAATTCAGCACAGCAAGAAACTATTTGGCCAAAGTTAACAGAGCCAGAAATTCGCATAAAGGATATGGATGCCCAAGGAATCGATGTGCAAGCCATTTCAACTTCGCCTTTTCACTACAATTATGGCTATGACGCTGGGTTTGGTCGAGACACTTCTCGGGTTGTGAATGATCGTATTGCCGAGGTCGTTGCTATGCATCCCGATAGATTTGTTGGACTAGGAACAGCACCTTTGCAGGACCCCGAAATGGCTGTGACAGAACTTGATCGGTGTATTGATGAACTTGGTTTCAAAGGTGTAGAAATATCGACAAATGTAAATGGCAAAGATTTGACCCGCGCCGGACTTGAGAAATTTTTTGCTCGTTGCGAGGAAAAAAATGTGATGATATTTATTCATCCTATTGGCACCAGTTACGTTGAGCGTATGGATGACCACTATTTTCGCAACACTATTGGCCACCCTTTAGAATCGGCTCTTGCCGTTGGTCATTTGGTTTTTGATGGTTATCTTGAGAAATACCCTGGCCTTAAAATTTGTATAGCTCATGGTGGGGGCTATATACCTTCATATGCCGGGCGTTTCGATCATCCATATCATCTTCGTGATGATTGTCGTGAAGTAATTAGCAAGCCCCCATCTGAATATATTAAGAAACTTTATTTTGATAGTGTTGTTTTTACGGAACATCAATTACGCTATTTAGTCGAAACGTGGGGTCCTGACCATATTGTGATGGGGACTGATTATCCTTATGATATGGCGGAAACTGATCCTGTTGGTCACGTCAATTCGGTCCAAGGCCTTAGTGAAGATGATAAGGCGTTAGTAATGGGTAAAAATGCTGCTCATTTATTGGGCATCGAGGTGCCTACCAAAGTTTGATCAGAACTATTGAATCGAATTAAAAATCTCGGTGAGAGGGGTGGAGGTTCGAATCCTCTCTCCCCGATCATCAAAACTCTCCAGAAGAAAGCATTAATTTTCTAATTAAAAATTACTTTGTGACTGTTAAGCAAGCTTGGCACTCGTTCTGGGTTTGCACGCCCCCAGCCGCACACAGTTGATATTCCAAAGTTGGGTAGGACTTTCCGAGCAGCTGCGATACGCTTATTGTCACCTTCTATATCGTCAAAAAATAGAAGACCGAGGTAGATTTCACAGTTTTCTGGCATTTCTAGATCTTTGAGGGGTTCATAAAACTCATTTCCGGGTTGTCCATGAGTGCCTGGTAGGTGAATAAATTCAACAGACCGATCAATGTTATTGAAGATGCCATTGGCAAATTCAACCGACATTGCAAAGTCTTTTGGTTTAACAACGTGGTCATCGCCGGGGCTTCCATAACACATATGGTAACCAAGCTCTACATCTGCCGGGATTATGTTGCCAATTCGAGTCAACTGACTAAAGATCTCATCTTTGTAATTTTCTGATCGACCAGGAAAATAATTATTAAATATTAGAATTTCTTGGCAGACATCCCATTGGATTGCCAGTTTTTTATGGGGAATTGACTCAAGAATTTTCTGCACATCGACGGCGAAGGACTTTTCATAGACTTTTAGGAATTCTTTGCGTCCATTAGGACTTATATAATTATAACCGGTTGCAAAAGGTGTCGGAAGGCTTACCTGAAATTTAATATCCGATGGGATTTTACCATCCAATTGGAGCCGGTCAAAATCTTTGAAAGATTCTATAGCATGTTCTGAATAACCAATTGGAAAGATTAGTTTGTCTAGATCTACATTATCTTTAATCTTTAGCAACTCAACTTCGCGTATTATTTTGCCATCCCATTGTTTGAACTTAAATTTTGGGATACCAGTATCAGGTTCCATATCAGGGTGTTTTACTAACATTTGGCGCTGAAAAAAGATCCAATTGGTTCGCTCGCCTGTCTCGCCATCTGGAACTCGCTTAACATGGCTACCGAGTGTATCACAGATAGAACAAAATACTTCTTCAGAAGAGTTTAAAGGAATACTGCCAACAAAATGTGCTATATTATTTAGATTGGTCATAAATTTTATCCTCTCAAGATACCACCCGTCTTTTCTAATACGTTACTAATTATTTTGTCTGATACAATCTCAATTTCTGCATCTGTTAACGTTGTCTCTTTTGGTTGAAGCGTGACCGTAATACCCACCGATCGTTTATTGTCTTCAAGTGAGTTGGCCACAAAAATATCAAAAACCATAACGTTTTTAATTAGTTTCTTGTCGGCCGACGAAGCCGTATTTATTAAGCTTTGTGCGCTGACGCTAGTATCCACTAAGAAAGCAAAATCCCGCTCAACAGTTTGTAGTGGTGATAACTCTAAAGCTGGTCGGGTTTTTGCTCCAACTTTCTCTTTGGGCAACGGAATATTATCAAGATAAATCTCAAACCCAACAACAGGCCCTTCGATGCTCATCGCTTTTAAAACTGCTGGGTGCAATTCGCCAAAATGAGCGAGAATTACTTTTGGACCTAACTGCATTGTACCAGACCGACCCGGGTGGTACCAGTTTGGGCCTCCCTGAACGATTTGTGCGTTAGTTGCTGGACCACCAATTTGATCGAGTACAGATAAAGTGTCCGCCTTCGCATCAAATACATCGACGCTGCGTGTTGCTACATTCCAATTACGGGGAATTGCGTCAAGATTACGGATGCCTGATGCCACTGTGATTTCGTCCTCAGGGTTTTCCCCTTTGAATTGAGGGCCGACTTCAAAAAAGGCTAAATTATCAAATCCTCTGTCTACATTTTGCCCTGCTGCTGCGATTAGATTGGGTAGGATTGAGGGTCGCATAATATTGAGATCCGCGCTGATTGGATTAATCAACTTGATGCTTTCAGGAGATCCGCCGAATAAATTTGCTTGATCTGAATGTAGAAAGGAGAAGGTTACGACTTCGTTCATTCCGCGATTTGCTAAAGTTCGTCTCGCACGGGATCTGCGATTTTGAGTTAAATTAATAGCTCCCCGCGGGAGGGCCGTTTCCCTTTCCATAGCTATAGTCGGAATAGCATCAAAACCATTTATTCGCAAAACTTCCTCAACGAGGTCAGCTTCACCCACGACATCATAACGCCAGGATGGAACTGTCACATCCCAACCGCCTTTGGTTTTAACGACCTTGAACCCAAGAATTTTTAATATTTTTTGTATACGGTCCGGCTTAATTTTTATACCACCGAGATCTTCTACACGAGAATCCCGTAGGAAGTATTTTTTTCTCCAATCGGGCTCAGAACCTACTTTAATAATTCTACTTGCTTCGCCACCACACAGATCAAGTATCAATTGGGAGGCAATCTCCGTCCCATCTTCTAAGAAGGCTGGATCTACGCCACGTTCAAACCGAAAACGGGCATCCGAAGTTAAATTAAGTTTACGACCAGTCATAGCCGTTCTAACAGGATTAAAGTAGGCGGTTTCCAGCATAACGTTCCCTGTGTCTGCTGATACGCCTGTATTTTCTCCACCCATTACGCCTGCCAACGCTTCCGCATTTTGATCATCAGCAATAACGGTCATCTCTCTATCTAAGGTGTATTCTTTTCCATCGAGCGCGAGCATTTTCTCGCCCTCTTTTGCCATGCGTATATGAATATTACCTTTTATTTTATCTGCATCGAAGACATGCAGGGGTCGATTTAAGGCAATAGTAGAATAATTAGTAATATCAACCAAAGCAGATATTGGACGAAGCCCAACCGCGAGTAATTTATCTTTTAACCATTGTGGACTTTCACCGTTCCTTACACCTTTAAAATAACGACCGACAAACATTGGGCATGCATCTTTAAATTCATCATCAAAATCGAGGTGTACCTTAATGGGGCTTTCAAAGCTTTCTTTGACCGTTGGTATTTCGAGCGGTTTCAGTGAACCGACACCAGCCGCCGCTAAGTCACGAGCGATACCGTAAATGCCGAGGCAGTCTCCTCGATTTGGTGTAATCGCAATATCTATTATTGGATCCGTTAAACCGAGTGCTTCTGCGGCACTGGAGCCAATCTCCGCTTCTTGAGCAACCTCAATAATCCCATCATGTTCATCAGAAAGTCCAATTTCCCGCTCTGAAAGCATCATTCCATTAGACGTTACGCCGCGAATTTCTGTAGTCTTGAGCGTTAGGTCAATACCAGGAATATAGGTACCGTTAGCAGCAAATATACCCTTTATTCCAGCTCGTGCGTTAGGTGCACCGCAAACAACTTCCGATGTTTCAACACCATTTTGAACTTGGAGTACCTGCAGTCGGTCAGCATTTGGGTGGGGTTTTGCATCTTGTACATATCCAACGACAAACTCTTTTAAGAGTTCAGCACGATCTTCAACGCCTTCAACTTCGAGACCTACCATTGTTAACCAATGTAGAATCTCCTCTAAATTCTTATCCGTTTTAAGGTATTCTTTGAGCCAGCTTAGACTAAATTTCATAGCCCAGCCCTTCCCACAAGCGAGGGGACGTCAAGGGGCTGGAAACCATAATGTTTAAGCCATCGTAAATCTGATTCGTAGAACGTGCGAAGATCAGGAATTCCATATTTTAACATTGCCATTCGCTCAATACCCATACCAAAAGCAAAACCCTGGTATTTGTTTGAATCTATTCCACAATTTTCCAATACGTTTGGATTAACCATGCCGGAGCCAAGGACTTCTAACCAGTCTTCGCCTTCACCTATTTTAAGTGTACCACCTTTAAAGGAACACCCAATATCAACCTCTGCTGAGGGTTCGGTGAAAGGGAAGTAAGAGGGTCGGAAACGAACAGGAAGTTCGTCCATAGCGAAGAAGGTCTTACACATCTCAATCAAGCAACCTTTGAGGTGGCCCATATGCGTGGTTTCATCGATTACCAAACCTTCAAGCTGGTGAAACATTGGGGAATGTGTAGCATCGTGGTCACAACGATAGGTTCGACCCGGAACAATAATACGGATTGGGGGTTTTTGCGATTGCATTGTTCTGATTTGTACAGGCGACGTATGTGTGCGCAATACCATCCGCTGGCCTTCTTTTTTCGCATTGATATAAAAGGTGTCATGTTCTTGGCGCGCAGGATGATCAATAGGAATGTTAAGTGCTGTAAAATTATACCAATCTTCCTCAATGCTGGGACCCTCGGCTACTACAAAACCCATTTCGCCAAATATGGAAATTAATTCATCCGTAGTTTGACTAATTGGATGAATGGTTCCCATTTCCTCGGGACGTATTGGTAGTGTGACATCGATCTTTTCCCCTGCGAGGCGGGATTCGAGGTTTATATTCTCAAGATCATTTTTGCGAACATCAAGTAGATTAGAAACTATCTGTTTTAGGATGTTAAGTTCTTTTCCGGCAGCTTTGCGTTTTTCTGGATCCAATTTTCCTAGGTCTTTCATCAGTGCGGTGATTTGACCTTTCTTGCCGAGTGCAGATATTCGGATCTGTTCCAGAGCGTCCATATCTTCAGCATTAGCTATCATGTTCTCTAATTCTGATTGCAGGGTGTTTATATTATCCATCGTTTAAATAACCTAAATATTAGTAATAGAATGGTTCACTTAATAGGAAAAGGGGGCTGCTTTTGAGCCGCCCCCTTCGAAAATAGAGTAAATCCGCATTGAATTCAGTTTTTAAGCAGCTTTACTTAGGGCGTTTTGGGCTTGTGTAACTAAGCTTTTAAACGACTCCGGTTCATGGATTGCAATATCAGATAACACTTTACGGTCGAGTTCAATACCAGCTTCTTTTAAGCCGTTCATGAATTTTGAGTAGTTCATACCGTGCAGACGGGCACCAGCGTTAATGCGTTGGATCCATAATGCCCGAAAGCTGCGTTTCTTTACGCGGCGATCTCGATAAGCATATTGCAAACCTTTTTCGACCCGCTGCTTTGAAATGCGGAAATTATTTTTATTTCGGCCCCGGTAGCCTTTAGCCATTGCAACAACTTTTTTACGGCGCGCACGACTTACTACTTTCCCTTGAGCTCGTGACATATCTATCTCCCCCTATGATAAGGCATGAACGACAAGATCTTTTTGGCATCCGCTTCTGCCATGATCATCGTTCCACGGGTATTACGCTTCATTTTTTGGGGACGTCTGCGAAGAAAATGTTGTTTGCAAGCTGGGTTGCCTCGAACCTTGCCCGAAGCCGTCGTTCGAAAACGCTTTTTGGCGCTCGATTTTGTTTTGAGTTTAGGCATTTTAATTCCTTATTTTCTGCGCCCTTGAGTGACCCTTTGGCCTTAAACGGGTTTATTAAAAGGCTCGTATCTAAAACGGCTAGGTATGCCTGGAAAACATCATTCCACCAGACCGTTTGATGAAGCGCGGTTTATACTTAGAAACTGTTATAAATGCAAGTATTTCTGCCTACTATTTTATATAACCGTATGGGTTCAGGACCGTCATAAAAGTTTAATGCATTGTTCGTAAAAATTATGCTAAACAGAGTATCATCATGACAGTGAAAGTTGGTATAAATGGTTCTGGCCGCATGGGTCGTTTGGCTGGGACTTTGACTTCAGGCTTGGCATATCGATTACGAGCTATATATTTCTGTCTAATCGCTAGCTTGGTATTTTTGATACTATCCCGGTTGATAGTATTAATTTTACCCAATGTTTCATTTCATCAAATTTCAGATAACGAACAATAAAAGTTCAGTTCAGTTTAATAATTAATCACAAATAAGGTCTAGCGTTCAACTAGGTGCCTCATAATTAAGGGAGGCTAGTTAATTAAGGGGTGGTCGGTTGGCCAATAGTTACATTTAGATTGTAAATGTTACTTGGGCGATAGAACCATGGTTATTTGGCGCCCTTCAATTTTTGGAAATTGCTCAACTTTAGCAACCCCATCCAGGTCTTCGCGGACCCTATCTAGGATTTTACCACCTAATTCCTGGTGCGTCATTTCTCGTCCCCGGAAGCGCAATGTAACTTTGACCTTGTCTCCTTCACCTATAAACTTACTCATGGCGCGCAGTTTGACTTGATAATCATGTGTTTCTATGCCCGGGCGCATCTTGATTTCTTTGACAATAATTACGTTTTGCTTTTTTTTGGCTTCGTTTTTCTTTTTTTGTGCCTCGTATTTATATTTGCCATGATCAAGAATTTTACAAACGGGTGGATCAGCATTTGGTGATATTGCTACTAAATCTAAGCCAGCTTCATATGCGCGCTCTATTGCTTCTTCTTTTGAAACTACACCGGCCATATCTCCATCAGCGAGCACTAGTCTTACATTTTCTGCGTTAATATCTTCATTGATTGCCGGACCATCTTTTGATGGGGTGGCATTAAAGGTTGGGCGTGCGATTCTTTTTTTCTCCTCTTATAAGCCCTCACGTTCCTGAGGGTTATAACTTGCATAATCTTTCAATGCTTTGCCCTTTGGAATGCGAAGGTCTTTCTCCTCAAAATTCTATTATTATAATTGTTTCAATAAATAGTATTAATTGCCTGGAATAATAGCTTCTGTACGCAGTTTAGCAACAGCTGTTTCAAGCGTAAGTATTTCTTGATCCTTTCCACCAAGCCTACGCATAGACACTGTATTATCTTTTGTCTCTTTGTTGCCAACAACCAAGATTATTGGAACCTTTGCAATGGAGTGTTCTCGAACCTTGAAGTTTATTTTTTCATTGCGCAGATCAGCTTCGACGGTTAATCCTGCTTTGATCAGGTCAGTCTGCACTTTTTTGGCATAGAGCTCCGCTTCATCTGTGATTGAGGCCACAACAATTTGAAGAGGTGCTAACCAAAATGGAAAACGGCCCGCATAGTGCTCAATTAGGATGCCAATAAAACGTTCAAATGATCCAAGGATGGCTCGGTGTAGCATTACGGGACGATGTTTTACGCCATCTTCACCTACATATGCCGCATTCAATCTTTCAGGTAAAACAAAATCAACTTGAAGCGTCCCGCATTGCCAGTCCCGCCCTATTGCATCGCGGAGTACAAATTCAAGTTTGGGACCATAAAACGCACCTTCACCGGGATTTAGATCATATTCATAACCGGCTACCCGAACGGCCTCCACCAGAGCGTCTTCTGCTTTATCCCACGTTGCGTCATCGCCGGCCCTAACTTCCGGGCGATCAGAAAACTTAATGATAATATCTGTAAATCCAAAATCTTGATATACGCCCATGAGTAAGTCACAAAATATTTTGGTTTCTTCGGTGATTTGTTCCTCGGTGCAAAATATATGCGCGTCATCTTGAGTGAAGGCGCGAACTCGCATTAATCCGTGTAACGCTCCAGAAGGTTCATTCCTATGGCAAGAGCCGAATTCTGCCATTCGTAGTGGTAAATCACGATAGCTTTTTGTGCCTTGACGAAAAATTTGCACATGGCAAGGGCAGTTCATTGGTTTAATGGCGAGCACCTTGTCTTCTGCTTCAGTTATAAACATAGCGTCTCGGAATTTTTCCCAATGTCCTGAGTCTTCCCATAGAGAGCGATTAACTAATTGAGGTGTGTTGACTTCAACATAATTAGCTTTTTTAAGGCGGTTGCGCATATAAAATTGTACTTTTTGATAAAGTTCCCAGCCCTTTGGATGCCAAAATGCGGCACCGATCGCCTCTTCCTGAATATGGAATAAGTTCATTTCGCGTCCTAAGCGACGGTGGTCACGTTTTTCAGCTTCTTCAAGCATATTAAGATATGAGTTTAATTGTTTTTTATCAGCCCAAGCTGTTCCATATATTCGTTGTAACATTTCATTGTCTGAATTGCCTCTCCAATAAGCGCCAGCTAGTTTCATCAGTTTGAAATGTTTACCAAGCTTACCTGTTGAAGGCAGATGTGGTCCACGGCAGAGGTCAATCCAATCGCCTTGTTTATAAATAGAGACCTCTTCACCAGATGGGATAGCCTCAATGAGTTCGGCTTTATAAATTTCACCTTTGTCTTTGAAAAATTTGATGGCTTCATCGCGTTCCCAGATTTCTCGAATAAATTCCAAATCACGATCAATAATTTCAGCCATTTTAGTTTCAATTATTTCAAAATCGTCAGTTGAGAAGGGTTTCTCTCTTGCAAAGTCATAATAATAACCATTCTTGATTGATGGCCCGATTGTTACTTGTGTACCAGGGAACAACTCCTGGACCGCTTGGGCCATTACATGTGCCGCATCATGGCGGAGCAGATCAAGAGCATCCTCATCCTTGGCAGTCACGATCGAAAATTTACAATTTTCGTCAACTAATGAAGACAAATCTTTCATTTCGCCGTTGATACGAACGGCAAGAGCTGCTTTTGTGAGGCTTGGGCCAATATCAGCCGCAACATCGGCACCTGAAATAGGGGCGTCATACTCACGGACCTGCCCATCTGGCAATGTTAATTTTACCATGTTATTGTTGTAAACTCGTTTAATTTCTGAGCCTTTTATACAGATTTTAAGTAGGCGCGGAATGTAGTTAGTTTTTACAAGGTGTCAAGTTTGATTGTATCCTCGCTATCGGGCTATGGATTTTATTATTTGACTTGGCATTATATCAGATAAGGTATTTTTTCGGAAGATTGTTACGTCATCACCCCGCTGGGCACAGAGTACGGGGTCAGATTCAGAGGCATATAAAACAATTGTTTTACACCCACTTACGGCCGCCACATGCATCGGACCTGTGTCATTACCAATTGCGACTTGTGATTTTTGCGCTATAGAAAATAAATCAAGAAGGGTTGTAGCCCCTGCTAGGGAGACGCAAGTTGGATCTGTTGTTGCCAGCTTATTTAATAATGGTTCTTCTTCTTTCCCGCCGATTAAAACAACTTGAATTTTTTTTGATGCAAAATATTGGATTAATTGCTGGTAGTATTGGCTAGGCCAACGTTTGGCAGGCCGATGGGTAGCCCCGCCTGGAACAAGAAGCGCAAAGGTATTATTTAAGTCAAAATGTTCAATATCTGTATTGATCCAGGAAAAATCTCCTGATGGTACATTATCAATACCAGCTAATAGGAGTTGTTCCTTTTGACGTTCAATCGTATGCATTAAATCACGATCGAGATTATTGTGTGGGTGAGAGCAACCGGGAGCGATACCAGACCAATCAGGTCTCGGGTTTAATTTATTTATGGGTTTGATCATTTTGTAATAAAAATTACTGCGATCAGAAGTTTGCAAATCATAGATACGTGTAAAACCAGCGTTACGAATCCATTTCCGAAGTGATAACCACTTTGTAATTTCTCGGGCCTTCGGCTTATAATCAATTTTAACTTGATCAAACCAAGGAGAAGCATTAGCTAGATCCGCGAAATCTGCCGATGTTAAAAGAGTAATTCTCTCAGCTCGGTGATAAAGGCGGATGGCCTTAAAGGGCCCAGCCGCCTGAATAAAATCACCAAGGGCACCCAATTTAATTACTAGAATTTTTTGTGCATCGACCACGGTTATGAACGGTTGCCTAAAATCAACTCATTATAAACATCAAGCGTTTTAGCACACATTATTTCCTTGGAATAATATCTTTGAATATGCTCACTTGCGGTTTTGGAAATTTTCCCCCTTTGTAGTTCCGTTAAGTTTAGAACTTTGTTTATAGTTTCAGCCAATATGTCAGGGTCGTTAGGTTTTATCAGCCAGCCAGTTTGACCTTCTATGACAGTCTCCGTTGAGCCACCATGGTTAGTGCCAATTACCAAGCGACCGAGTGACTGTCCTTCAATCATTATTCGGCCAAAGGCTTCCGGATCCGTCGAGGCAGAAATGACTATATCGGTCAACATGTATGCCGCTGGCATATCATTGCAATGTCCTACGACTTGGATATTTTCCTGCATTCCGTAAATTTCGATTTGACGTTCTAGTTCACGCCGATAATCTTTGCGATCGTGATCTGACCCCACGATTAGGCATTGTATGTCGTTTCGGCCAAGCTTTTTTATTGCTTTTAAAAAAACTGTGTGTCCTTTCCAACGTGTGAGTCGGGCGGGTAAAATAATGATTGGTTTGTCATCGGGTAGGCGCCATTCACTAGCTAGTTTGATACGCCGCTCTTGGCTAACGTTATTAGGGCTAAATTTTTTAATATCAATGCCACGATGGATTATTCTGATGTTAGAAGACGGGATACCGTAAATTCTTAGAATATGACCGGCGATAAAATCTGAGATGGCGATAACTCTATCACCTTTAGTCATGATCTCATTATACCGTCTTTTAAACCAATTGCTATGTCCATATGTTCCGTGAAATGTGGTGACAAAAAATTTGTTAGTTTTACGAGCGGCGTGCCAAGCACTCCAGGCTGGAGCGCGTGATCGGGCATGTATAATATCTACTTTTTGGTCTTGTGCTATGTTTATCAGACGCTTTACATTTTGTTTCATGGTTAGGGGATTTTTGCTAGAGACGGGTAGCTCAAAATGCTCTACGCCTGAGCGTTTTAATTCGTGAACCATAGGCCCACCAGCAGAAACAACCAAAGAGCGACCTCCACCTTCGGCAACAGCACTTGCAATATCTACAGTACCCCGTTCAACCCCACCTGTTATTAATTTGGGTAATACTTGCATTACTGTTGGTTGGCGACGGTTATAATTTTGACCTTCTTTTTGCACTAAGGAGGTTTCCGAAACTAGTTGGTTGATGTTATTGTCAGCGTCCAAAGATAAACCCAATAAATTTGTTAAAGTTGATTTTGTTTAACCTATTTCTCACTAATGGATAATTGATGTCAAACAATACCATAGCTCCTGATCAATCCTATCAAAATTTGATCCGTCCTTCTGGTGCCTCGATTGCATATCGGGCATTTTCTGGTTCTCCATTAAATAGCTGGCCAGGAATAATATTTTTGCCAGGATTCATGTCTGATATGAATGGAGAAAAAGCGCTAACAATTGAAAATTTTGCTCGAGAATTTGGCCAGTCTTTTGTTCGATTTGATTATTTCGGACACGGGTCTTCATCAGGAGAATTCAAAGATGGTCATATTGGAATTTGGGCCGCAGATGCATTGGCAGTGCTGGATGAATTGACAGAGGGCCCGCAGTTATTGGTTGGCTCTTCGATGGGCGGATGGTTAATGTTTCTAACCGCTATAGCTAGGCCCGAGCGGATAGCGGGTTTAATAGGTTTAGCTGCTGCGCCGGACTTTACCGAAGATTTATTACGCAAGGAATTAACGTCAGATCAATTAGCAGAAGTTAACGACAAAGGCTTTATTATAAGCCCAAGCGATTTTGAAGGCGATTATATTTATACGAAGGCCTTATTTGATCAAGGACGCAAACTTTTGGTGCTTCGTGATGAGATTCCGATTGATTGCCCCGTACGTCTTTTGCACGGATTAAATGATGATGTTGTACCGTGGCAGACAGCACTTACCATTCAGGAAAAACTGCGGGGGACAGATGTGGAAATTACTCTAGTTAAAAATGGTGATCACCGATTAAGTGAAGCTTCCAGTTTAAGGTGTCTAATCGACACGCTAACTACTTTGATGAAGCGACTTTAGTCCTTCTCTAAAAGTTGGATAAAATAATTCAATACTTAATTCGCTTTTCATTTTTGTGTTGCTGACACGTCGATTGTCTTGCCAAAAAGTTTGGGCCATGGGTGACATCTCTTTAATAGCATGTTCGAAAGAAACCAGAGGTGGTGGTTTAATGCCGAGTAATTTGGATGCGTAAGCTTCAACTAATTGCTGTTCTGCAGCCTCATCATCGCAAATATTGTAGATGCTACTCGGGTTTGGTTTATTAATCGAGGAGATGACGGATTGAGCAATATCATCAACATGGATGCGTGAGAAAAGGTGATTGGGATAATGTATGCGCCGAGTAAGTCCTTTCCTTAGCCTATCTAAACTAGATCTTCCTGGTCCATAGATGCCTGGAAGTCTAAATATATGTGCGGCGTATTCCAGCCAACCGCTTTCGGCGACAACCCTGCGCCGACTGCGGTCGCTTGTTGGGTTTAGGGGGGCTGTTTCATCAATCAATACGCCTTTTGTGTCGCCATAAACCCCCGTAGTTGAAAAGTATCCAATCCAGGAGTTATTTTTTAGTTCAGATAATAAACCTCCATATTTTTTTAGGACCGGATCACCTTCTTTACTGGGAGGGATTGATGATAAGATAGCATCTGAGATTATCAACGTATCGGTAACATCGTTAAAGTTAATCGGTATTATACCTATTTTCGATAGGGCCTTGGCTTGGTCTTTTTTGCGATATGACCCGTAAACTAACCATTTATTTGGCTCACTATTGTTTAGTAGCATGCGCGCTATCACTTTTGCTGAATAACCAGTCCCGAGACAAAAAAGTTTTTTTTTGCTAATTTTCATAGTTATTTCTCACAATTGGAATTGATTGTCTTTATGGGTGTTGCGTTATGATTGGAAACTACCAATTTGTATTTTTGACTATTAAAAATCAGGATTCTTATAGTTTTTGGGTGCAGGTAAACCTGGAATGCGATCCGATAATATATCTTGGAAGCTTGGCCGAGATTTAATGCGGGCGTACCAATTTTTTACGGATTTGTAGTCATTCCATGGCACGTCACCTAGATAGTCAATAGCCGAGATATGGGCTGCTGCGGCAATATCGGCTAGGGTCAGATGGTCTCCAGCTAACCAAAATCGACGATCGGTTAAGAATGTAATATAATCTAGATGAGTATGAATATTTGATTGAGCTGCACGAATTTCCCTTGAATTGGGCTCTCCTAGACCTAAAAAGCGTTTCATAACTTTTTCATTTAATAGTTTATTGGTTACTTCCTTGTTAAATTTTTGATCAAACCAAGCGACTAGCCTTCTTACTTCTGCGCGATCGTATAGACTTTTTCCAATTAAATTTGGTTCAGGGTATTTCTCCTCGAGATATTCACAGATCGCCATTGAGTCTGCTAATACCGTATTATCAGGTTCAATTAATACGGGCACTTCACCCGCTGGGTTTAACGCCAAGAAGTTGTGTCTTCGCTCCCACGTCTCCTCAACTTCCATTTGGAAGGTGAGATCTTTTTCCATTAAAATAATACGTACTTTACGTGAGAATGGAGATAACCAAAGGTGATAAAGCGTTCGCATAATTTTATAATACATTCCTAGTTGAATGAGCCAACCAACTATGTTAACCAAAACGCACATAGTATGGAGACCATAGCAAATTGGGATATTTAACGATATAATACAGTTGAACCGTTAATAAAGATCCACCACTTAATACAAAATTAGTACTACTGCTGTTAGCTACGTGAAACAAGAGCTATTCACTTGTTTAATTTTAGTGTCTGTCATAAAATTTGAGTGATATCGACGTGCCATTTACACAAATATTAATTCTTGCTGCTATCCAGGGAATTACTGAATTCTTGCCAATATCTTCCTCGGGTCATTTAATTTTAGTGCCAAAATTAACTGGTTTAACGGATCAAGGCTTGATGTTGGACGTCGCTGTTCATGTGGGGACATTGGTGGCTGTGATCCTCTATTTCTGGCGTGATGTGTTTGGTATGGCTAGCGCTTTGTCTCGTATTTTTCAGCAAATATTAAATTACCGGAAGCTTGACGCGGAGTTTTGGCTATTTTGTAAATTGGTTCTGGCAGCACTACCTGCAATAGCGGTTGGGTTGTATGTTAATAAATATATGGGCGCAAATCTCCGCACGTTAGAAATAATAGGGTGGGCAACCCTGTGTTTTGGTATTTTACTTTTTGTGGCTGATAAAATAAATATGACTGTCCGTAAAATGGAACATATTTCTTTTGGTGGCGCCTTTTTTATTGGTCTTATGCAAGCTATTTCTTTAGTTCCAGGCACCAGTCGTGCCGGAATTACAATGACGGCAGCTCGCTTTTTAGGCGTTGAACGTCAAGATGCAGCCCGTTTCTCGCTCTTACTCTCTATTCCAACTATTATTGGAGCTGGTGTTTTGAAAGGTTATGAACTCAGTGAATCAACCGATAGGGTTTTATTTTATGATGTATTAACCGTGACTGGCCTATCATTTCTTTTTGCACTGGTGGCAATTTCATTATTAATGGTGTGGCTACGTCGGGCTAGTTTTACGCCGTTTGTGATTTATCGTATTTTACTTGGCGGAGTGCTTTTAGGCATTGTGTATTATGGTCCGAATTTTGGTTTTTAGGCCTCAATAACTTCTTTTTGCTCTGCCATCAGGTTTTTTATTTTCACATATTAATTTTAATAGAGATTGGTGATGCCAGCCTTTGATATTAATAGTATGAACACCGAAAGTTAAGAATAAAACATTAAGTAAGATATACTTGTAACAGATCAACATAAGTAAGCTTCGGATAAAACTATGGGGTGTTGGGAATATGACAGTGTCTGATTATCTGAAAGAAACAATTTTAGGGTTGGGAAAACAGTTCAAATGGAGTTATTTGCCCCCATTAATGGTATATGTTGCGGCAGGTATTTCTGGGTTGACAGGTATAGTTGGTACTTTCTTCATAAAAGAATATTTGGACCTATCTGCAGCTTTTTTAGCCGGCCTTGGTTTTTGGGCGGGGCTTCCATGGGCACTTAAGATGCCTCTTGGCCATATTGTTGATCTTATTTGGAAACATAAAAACTACATGGTTTATTGCGGCGCGACTATAATCGCATCGAGCCTACTAATTATGTATGGATTAATTGCTCATACCGAAGATATGGCAAATATTCTCCGTGTAGAGACTTGGTTTGTTTTAAGTGTAATTCTAACACCGGTAGGTTATGTAATTCAAGATGTTGTAGCTGATGCTATGACAGTTGAAGCGGTACCATTAGAAGATGAAAACGGCCAGAAATTTAGCCAAGAAACAATTAAAGAGATGCACACAACAATGCAAACCCTTGGCCGATTTGCTATAATTGGTGGTACGGTTCTTGTAGCGTTTGCTAATATAATATTATTTCAAGGAGTTGAAGACCTGGCTGAGACGGAGAGGATCCAGCTTTATGCTACTATGTATCTCTACGCGTTGATCATTCCCTTCGTATCCGTTCTGGGAGTGTTACTGGCAATTTATCTTAAAAAGCGCAGACATACGGCTCTGAAAGAAAAAGGTAACTTTGATACAGGGTCCAATGGACAGGAAGAAAGGCCTGATATTAACTGGACAATTTTAATAGGTAGTCTTGTTTTTGTTATATTCTCGGTAACAGTAGGGTCATTTAATATACCGTTTGCGCAAGAGCTAGTATTCTTTGGTTCAGTCGCAATTATTCTTTTTTTGATGAGTAAACTTATTTATGAACTTCCAGAAAACCAAAGACTGATGATTGTAGGAACTGCAATAATAATTTTTGTATTCAGAGCAATTCCCAGCCCAGGACCAGGTTTAAGTTGGTTTGAAATTGATAAACTTGGGTTTAATGAACAATTCTTTTCCATTTTATCGCTATTGTCTTCGGTCTTAACACTCTGCGGTATTATTCTCCTACGACCTTTCATTAGCAGAAACTCAATAGCTAAAGTCATAGTTGTTCTCTCAGTTGCCGGAACCATATTGTTCTTACCTAGTATTGGAATGTACTATGGTTTTCATAATTGGACAGCTTCAATCACGACCGGAATAGTTGATGCTAAGTTTATTGCGATAATTAATACCGCCGTGGAATCACCTTTAGGTCAGGTTGCAATGATACCCCTTTTAGCTTGGATTGCCAAAAATGCTCCTTCAAATATGAAAGCAACCTTTTTCGCGGTTTTTGCATCTTTTACAAATCTGGCGCTTTCAGCAAGTGCCCTTCTTACAAAATATCTCAACGAAATTTTTGTTGTGACTAGGGAAATAAAAAATAAGGTAACTAGCGAAATAGTATCTACCGCAGACTATTCGGAGCTTGGATTACTATTAATAACAGTAGCCATTATCACGCTTGCCCTTCCAATTGGCGCTGTATTTTTTATTCAGCGAAGCAGTTTTCAAACCACTGATTAATTTTTTGCTCCTAGCACAATCTTAGGAAACGGTTAATACAATTAAAATAATTATAGTTTGAACTGTTAATCGCTGTTCAATTTCAGACGTTTTGTCATGCAATCTGAATTTGTATGGGAGACCAAGGATTAGGATAATTGTTATCCTAATCCGTCTTTAAATAGTTTCTGTATTGTGGTTTTTTTAAATTAATTGTTGCGAGAGTATTTCAATAGCTATTTCGTGTAGTATTGCATCACCTGTTGCCAGAACTGTACCGTCTGAGGATATTTTAAGAGGTTCACCAGCCCAATTGGATATTTTTCCGCCAGCACCCTCAATAATAGGAACAAGGGCACAATAGTCATAAGGTTGCATTGTAGCTTCACATATAATGTCAGAAAAACCTGAAGCCAAAAGTCCGTAAGAGTAGCAATCTCCGCCATAAAGAGGAAATTTTACTTTTCCGGCAAGCTGCTTGAAGGCTGTTTCATGTTTCCCTTTGAACATATCAGGAGACGTTGCGGAGAGCCACGCATCGCCAATGCGCTTGCATGCGCGCGTTGAAATCAAATTCCCGTTATGAGTTGTTGGGTGCCCAATCGCTCCAATCCATCTCTCTTTTAGGATGGGCTGATCAATAATGCCAAGTACTGGGCTGCCGTTTTTACATAGGGCAATCAAGGTCCCAAAAAGTGGTTTTCCCGTAACGAAAGCCTTTGTTCCGTCAATAGGGTCTATTATCCAGACATATTCAGCATCTAAATTATGACTACCAAACTCTTCTCCTAGAATACCATGTTTTGGGCATTCAGATTCCAAAACTATTCGGATAGCGGTTTCAGCTTCACGATCAGCAGCAGTCACCGGGGTTAAATTTTCTTTGTCCAGGATTTTAATATCACTGCGAAAATAATTAGTAACGATGGGCCGTGCAATGTCAGCTAATTTTTCTGCAAGTTCAATATAAGATAAAGGTACTGGCATTGATCACTTTACATCCTATATTATTTTATTTTGGCAAGGTGAGTGGTATTTCAGCAAAACTTCTGAGATACATAATTATTGCCGCGCGGTCACTTGCACTTTTAATACCTCTAAATGACATTTTAGTTCCTGGTAAGAAATTTCTCGGTTTCAGTAAGAATTTATCCATGTCAGTAAAGCCCCATTTGCCGCCCATTTTTTTTAGAGCTTTTGAATAATTGTATCCAACAGTTGTCGCGCGTTTACGACCCATAATTCCATATAAATTTGGTCCAATTTTATTTTCCCCACCCTTGTTGAAGCTATGACATGCGACGCATTTTCTTGCGACTTTTTCTCCTTTAACAGAGCCAACAGATAATAAAAGCGCTGTAACAGATTTTTCTGATGTAGGGGGTATTTTTTCTGTATTTACAACCCTCACATCACTTTTTTTATCTTTTGGTTCTACAGCCGGTGTATTCTTTGGCTCGGGCCATTTTATCCAATCGCGGTTTATGCTTTTGGTCACATGATTAGTGTTAGATGAAGGTATAAGAGCGTTTCCAATATAATTGCTGATGAATAGTAAACAAAAAGCAAATATTATAGCTCCCAAAACAAAGTTTACTTTTATTTTACTCATTTTCTAATCCTTCGTCTCATTGTTAACTTTTTTCTGTTAGTATAATCGTAGCTTTAATTTTTACGCCTAAAACCAATCTAAAAGCAATCAAAACGCGTATTAGTGAGACAAATAGCTAAATATTTAAACTCGGTATAGAATTTGGCAAATAAACTGTATATAGAAAGCTTTACCAAATGAAATATATATTTCAGGGATAAATTAGAATGACAGAGCGTAACCCCTTAATCGTTATTCCGTCTCAGGTTGATGAAAATGGTATACCAAAAAAACAACTTCTAGATATCCATGGTAAACCTATGATTGTTCATTCTTGGAACAGAGCAATTGAAGCTAGTTGCGGAAATGTAATTGTTGATTGTGTAGATGATGAAATAGCTGATGTAGTGAGGGAAGCTGGTGGATATACGTATCAAACTGATTCTGATCATCATTTAAAGACCCATAATTATAGGACAGAATCTGGAGCAGATAGAGTTGCGGCGACGGTTAATAAGTTTGACCGTTTTTATTGCCACGATATTATTATCAATCTTCACGATGATCTGCCGGCGATTGACCCTAAATATATTCGCGCATTGTTATACCCTTTAGCCAATTACGCAGTAGCTATTGCAACCCTTGTATGTCCGATGCAGGAGGGTGATGAAACTGATACCACTGTTGTAAAGGCAACGGTAGAATGGGAAGAAGGGCGAAATGTTAGTTGGATAGCGGCCTCTAAAATTGGCCAGATAAAAGATCTGAGTCGGGATGTAGCTGATTTAGGCAAAGGTCCTTACTTTCACCACATCCCAATTTATGCCTATCAACGGCCCCAGCTCGATCGGTTTGTTAGTCTTGAGCCGACAGATAGCGAGTTAAATCAGCGTATTGAAGGTAAAAGAGCGCTTGAAAATGGCATGCGTATGGATGTTGCACTTATAGATACCAAACCACTTGATGTTGATTGGGAAAATGAGGTCGAAGAAGCAAGAGAACTACTTGATAAATCGCTTTAAAATAAGTGAATTGATGGACAATTAGGTGTCGCCCCGTTATACGGGAGGCGTTATGATTAGCGAGCTTAACAATAAAATAGCCTTCCAAGGTGAATTTGGTGCGAACGGGGATCTCGCATGCAGAGCTGTGCACAGTGATATGGAGACATTACCTTGCCATACTTTTGAGGATACTTTTACAGCGGTCCGAGAAGGTCAGGCAAGATATTTATTAATTCCTATTGATAATACGGTTGCCGGGCGTGTTGCGGATATCCATCATTTGCTTCCAGATTCTGGTTTGAACATTATTGGCGAACATTTTCAACGGGTGGAGCATCATTTGTTAGTCGTTAAGGGTACTAAATTAGAAAACTTAACGCACGTTCACAGCCATGTACATGCACTTAATCAATGTAAAAAGGCTATTCGGGACTATGGCCTGGAGCCAATGGTGCATGTTGATACCGCCGCCGCCGCCCGTGAAATTTCAGAGCGTGGGGAGAGAGCTCATGCCGCAATTGCATCTGAGCTTGCTGGCGAGATTTATAGTCTGGATTCACTCCGTGCTAATATTGAAGATGCTGATCATAATACGACGCGTTTTTTATTGATGGCTCAAGACCCGCTAATGCTATCGCCTGATGATGGTGATTTAATAACGAGTTTTGTGTTTCGTGTTCGCAATGTGTCGGCTGCTCTATTTAAAGCCCTTGGCGGATTTGCAACTAATGGTGTGAATATGATTAAGCTCGAGAGTTATCTCGTTGGTGGGGGATTCGTTGCAGCGCAGTTTTATGCGGAAGTTGAGGGTCATCCTGAAAAGAAAGATGTACGTTTAGCGTTGGAAGAGCTCTCGTTCTTTACACATGAGGTGCGTTTTTTAGGAGTTTATCCTCGTAATCCCGCTCGTGATATTATTAACAAAAATGGTGCTGAGTAACTTCCCGATGCTAACGAAATTTGCTGGCTGTACTTTTCGCGAAGTAAATCGCGTTGTAGTAACTCAAAATCTTTGTGATGAACTCGGTCATATGAATATTCAGCACTATTATGCCACCCTTAGTGATGGCATGTTCAAGGTCATGGCTCTTATTGGTATGCCAAAAGAAGATATTCCGATGCGGCGTACAAGCTTTGCACTTCATAAAGAAGAGGCAGAATTTATTGATGAACTTAAAGAAGGTGATGAGTTCTATATGGCGACAGCGCTCGAGCATATAGGTAGCAAATCTATTATCTTCCAAAATCGTTTCTTTTGTGCATCAGATGATCATATATTGTTCCGTGCAAAATTTATTTCTGTCTATATGGATTTAAACACTCGCGCTGGGGCCCCTCGAGAAAAAGATTAAAATAGCTGGTAAAACTACAATTAGACCTATAAATCAAGACGTCCCAGGGCGTCTTTTTTTATGTCTAAAATACACTGATACCGGGCATTACAGCGATATTACGTGTTCCTATCACTTCCGGTCAGTACCAATTAATACCTTGTAATCTCGAGCAATCCTGGGTACATATTTTGTTTTAATATTTAAAATGCTTTAGTACAAGTACATACAGACAATACTTCGGAATCACCATACCGGAGGCGATTAAAGTAGCAGCGTTAAACGAAATCCCGCAATATTTAGAAGGTCGATAGTACATAAACAGATCATCCTTTGTTTTACGAACGGATATCCGATTATCCATGTGTGTTATCTGGAATTTTATGTGACAACTAATTTTCAGATACCCAGCAATCAATAAGCCATCTTGAGATTGATAAATTGGTCGGTGGTAGTATTTTACGGTTTGTTGCCATTTCTAAAACTTCTGCACGCGAAAACCATCTGGCCTCAGCAAGTTCCTCATCATGGCAGATTATTTCGGTTGTTACAGCTTGAGCTCTAAACCCCAACATAATTGAGGCCGGAAATGGCCAGGGTTGGGATGCTTTGTAGACTACGTCAACTACTTGAATATTAGTTTCTTCGAAGACTTCGCGAACCACTGCTTGTTCTAGCATCTCACCTGGTTCAACAAAACCAGCAATAGTTGAGAACCGCAAGCCTTGAAATTTTTTATTATGGCCGAGAAGGCATTTGTCTTCTGTCGGATGGGTTACTAACACAATAACGGCAGGGTCTGTGCGTGGAAAATGGGATTTGTCACATTCTGAGTTTAAACAAACTCGTTCATGCCCTGCGCGGCTTGATTTTGTCGGATGGCCACAGGTTCCACAAAATTGATGTCCTTGATGCCAGTATATTAGGGCGCGAGCGTAGGCAAGATAACCAGCCTTGATTGGATTAAGAGTGGTCGCTAATCGGCGTAAATCTTCAAAACTTGTTTCTTTCGGTAGTATAGTCGAATGAGGGTCTTCAACATGGGAGAGATCGGCGGCGCAGTAAATAATATCATCTTTGATACCAAGAAATACCAGCGTTCTTGTGTTTCTGCGCACAATATCAGCCGCGTTACCTGATAAAATAGCCGCATTTGGACGACTATTAGCGTTACCACTGGTGATAATAAGGCTTTGATTTCGCCAAACTGGAATAATTCGAATCGCGTCGCCGTCTAAACTAGAGGATAGCCAATTGTCATCCATTCTAAGGTGGTGGGCACGGTCTAGTGTAATGTTATCGTAGTAAAATCTTGAACTCATATGCTCATGTATACATGGCTTGCTTGATCAGGCAATCAACTCTTTTATGGTAGGTGTTGTCATTTGTATTATTGCTTATTTATTTAGCAACAATTATTGTTGTACTCTAAACTATAAGTAACAGGTAAAATGGCAGGTAAGTTGTATTTGAAACAGTATAAATTTATAAGTTACATCAAGCATGCTCCCTTTTTACTTGCAATAGGACTATCGTTTACTGCCTGTACCGGGGAAAATATTTATGCCAATCTGACTAGTGAATCTTACATAAGTGCTCCACAAGAAATAATTGAAGCTGCTGATTGGGGGGCCGCCAAGACCTTTGAACTTCGTATTCGTCAGAATGAGTTTCGTCCGGCTATTATTCGTTTAACGCAAGGCGAGCCATATATTATGCTTGTTGAAAATCGAGATGATATAACACATATGTTGGTAGCTGAAGATTTTTTCAAGACTATCGCAATCCGTAAAATATTATCGCAAACACTGGAAATTAGTGATATTAATTTAATTGGGCTCCACCTAAACCCAGGAGAAATTAAAGAAATCCATTTTATACCGGCCCGAGATGGTTGGTTCGATTTTGAAGGTGGGCACGGGCCGGGAATTTTTGCTACTGATTATATCTTTTCACCGTTAAGTCTTGGAGTTATCAAAGGGATGGTAGGTTCTTTTGTCGTGGAAGAATGAGCGCCAGGCAATAATAGTTTTAATTTGGGAGGATAGAGCTTGCCACCCCTCCCCCAAAATCTGCTATAATTACTTTGGGAGGTCGACTACGGACGAACTGCTCGCCAACCCGGTCAGATCCGGAAGGAAGCAGCCGTAACGGGTTTTGTTTTGGGTCGTAAGTTTGATCTCCCACCTTAATTATTTGGTTAATTGTGTCATAGAAAATGTGTGCGATAGAATGAGTGATGCTGGAATAGCCACCAATATAGACGATTCTGAATATAAAGTTTTGGCGCGAAAATATCGCCCAAGTAGTTTTAACGCCCTCATTGGTCAAGATGCCATGGTCCGGACGCTAAAGAATGCTTTTGAATCCGGCCGTGTTGCCCATGCGTTTATGCTAACCGGAGTTCGCGGTGTTGGTAAAACAACGACGGCTAGGATTATTGCCCGTGCACTCAATTGTGTGGGAGTTGATGGCTCCGGTGATGCTACGGTTGAACCCTGTGGTGAATGCGAACCTTGCCAAGCTATTGCAGAAGACCGTTTAGTAGATGTTTTGGAAATGGATGCTGCCAGTCGAACCGGTGTGGATGACGTTAGAGAATTAATTGAAGGTGTGCGTTATAAACCTGTTTCTGCACGGTATAAAGTTTATATTATTGATGAAGTCCATATGTTGTCTCCTAATGCATTTAACGCATTATTAAAGACGTTAGAAGAACCACCAGCTCATGCTAAATTTATATTCGCAACAACTCAAATCCGTAAAATTCCAGTGACAGTTTTATCGCGTTGTCAGCGGTTTGATCTTCGTAGGGTTGATGTTGAGACCCTCAGTGCTAATTTTAAATGGATAGCTAAAGAAGAGGGCGTTGCAATTACCGATCCGGCTATAGCACTGATAGCCCGTGCCGCTGATGGCTCTGTCCGAGATGGGCAAAGCCTTCTCGATCAAGTTATCGCGACAGGCATAAAAGAATCTCAAGAATTAGGTGAGGATACCGTTCGCGAAATGTTGGGTCTCGTCAACAGAGAACATAGTTTTGATTTATTTGAATTAGTTATGTCGGGGAATATTGCGGATGCTCTTGAACAACTCGATTGCGATTATGCGAATGGAGCGGATCCAATTCTAGTTTTGAAAGATTTACTCGACGTTATTCATTGGTTGGCTAGGATCAAGGTAACGCCGCAGATTGCAGACGGTTTGTTAGTGCCAGAAGTAGATTCTAAGCGGAGTAAAGATATCACCAAACGTCTATCAATGGCAGCACTTACTCGGGCTTGGCAGATGTTATTAAAGGGCTTACACGAAGCGCAGGTAGCTTCGTCACCAATTCATGTGGCTGAAATGATTTTGATCAGGCTTGCTTATTTGGCGGATCTTCCGACTCCCGTGGATGCCCTAAAGGCGATGGATACTGAACCTGATCAGAAGACGCAAAAAACTGATCCTGGTTCGATAGCAAGTTCTAGTGTTGGCCAGAGTAGTAGTACTCAATCAGCCGCGGTCTTGAAAGTTGAGTCTAAATCTTATGTTGACCCGGAAACACTTGCCGATGACTCAGGCTCAGACAACCCTGAAACCTTTGATGAAGTGATAGCGCTTGCTGATAAAATGAATGAGCGTGTTTTACGAGCTAACCTTATTAGTAATGTTCACCTGGTTCGGTTTAAACCGGGCACTATTGTATTCCAGCCAGGCAAAAGTATGCCGCGTGAGTTTAGTCAAGAATTAACCCGTTTTTTAAACGATGTCACGGATCGGAGATGGGTGGTAACGGTCTCTCTAGACGAGCAAGGTGCGGAGACGTATCAACAGCGTAAGAATGCTATGGAAGCGTCGCGTCTTCGAGAGGTAACTGCATTGCCTTTTGTACAGTCTGTTTTGGAGGTATTCCCGGGTGCGGAAATCAGCGAGGTAAGAGATATCGGCGGACATTTGGATTTGTTGGAAGAGGTTGAAGTAGAAAGTACAGATAATACTTAAAAAATTATAGGGGTGGTAAGAAGAATGAAGAACCTTGGGCAAATGATGAAGCAAGCACAAGAAATGCAATCAAAAATGAATGAAATGCAGAATAAACTTGCTGAAATGGAAGTAATTGGTTCTTCTGGAGCAGGTATGATTGAGGTTACTCTCAGCGGAAAAAATGATGTGCGCAAAATAAAGATTGATCCGAACGTTATTAATCCAAACGATCCAGAGGTTCTCGAGGATCTTATCGTTGCAGCCTTCAATGATGCTAAGTCAAAGGTTGAGGCTAAGGTCAGCGATAAAATGGCTGAAATGACTGGCGGTATTCAATTGCCACCTGGTTTCAAATTACCATTTTGAGGTATTTTATTTTATCAAACCGTCCCAGAATAGTTTTCTGACTAAAACTACTGTTATGAAGTTTGGCTTTGCTGTTCTTTGCGGAGATAGATGATATGAGGCTAATAATATGGGTGTTAATGAGATAGATCGTCTGATCCAAGTTCTTTCAAAATTACCGGGACTTGGTCCTCGCTCCGCTCGTCGGGCATCTCTGCATCTTATTAAAAATCGGGAAGCCATATTAAAACCCCTGGCGCTCGCTATGGAAGCTGTAGCAGAGAACATTCAAACATGCTCGACCTGTGGAAACCTTGATGCCGCTGATCCATGCTCCATATGTACGAATTCGAAACGTGATGGAAATATTATTTGTGTGGTTGAAGAGGTTGCTGATCTCTGGGCCTTGGAGCGATCTGCGACTTACAATGGATCATACCATGTTTTGGGCGGTGTACTATCGCCCTTGGATGGTATTGGGCCTGATGACTTGATGCTTGATGGCTTATTAGCACGTGCTAAAGTAGGAAGTGTGGTTGAAGTTATCCTAGCTACGAGTGCGACTGTTGATGGAAAAACGACGGCACACTACATAACAGGACTGCTCGTTAATTGTGCTGTTAACGTAACGGCTTTGGCGCATGGTATTCCTGTCGGCGGCGAATTAGACTACTTGGATGATGGTACTTTGAGTGCAGCTATGAAGGAGCGCCGTGGTATTTAAATGCTTTTTGGATTGGTTAATTCTTAACAAGTTTTTCAAGCATACAGGTAATAGATATGTAACTAGGTTTGGATAAATTTAAGCTCTTGGATGTGATTCTTGGAATACTTGGATGAGATGCGTTAGGTCAACATCGGTATAACGTTGGGTCGTTGAGAGGGATTCGTGACCAAGTAATTCCTGAATTGTACGAAGGTCGCCACCGCGGGCCAGTAAATGAGTAGCAAAACTATGGCGAAGTGCGTGTGGTGTTGCTGTAACCGGAAGTCCGAGAGCCATTCGTAATTTTCTAACTTGGCGTTGAATGACACCGGCATTGAGTCGTCCCCCTTGAGCCCCAATAAAAAGTGGTCCCTTTTCATGTAAATTGCTTGGGCATATACTTATGTAGTAATTGATTGAATTGATCACTATCGGTAGAATTGGAACGACACGTTGTTTTTTACCTTTGCCATTTATAATAATAATATTATCCGATGGTAGGTCTTCAACATTCAAATTTAAGGCCTCGCTTATTCTTAGACCGCAACCATAAAGTAGGACTAGGATAGCTAAATCTCGGGCAGAAATCCAGGGTGTGGGATGTAATTTTCCAATCATATCAATTGCTTTTTTAGCCTCTGGTTGGGAGAGGGGCTTTGGAATAGAACGCGGGAGTTTTGGTGTTTTAACTGCTTTGATTGCGGCATTATGTGCAATTTCATTGCGATCTAAATACTTATAAAAACTCCTTATAGTTGATATCGCTCGTGCAGTTGAAGCATGGGACAGTCCAATATTGTGACGCATTGCGAGATAGCTTCTAAAATCAGCAATGGTAAGTCCACCGATCTCATTTAATCCAGGTGGAAATCCCAGATGGTTAGTTAAATAAGAAAAAAAGGCCGAAATATCTCTGCTATAGGCATCTAGAGTATGATTTGAACAGTTACGCTCAATCAACATCCAGCAATTCCATTCTTCAATTACTTTGCGTACGGTGGGTTCTGCGCTATAGTTTATTGATTCTTTTGAGTTTATTTGTTGGCTAACCATCTGTGTAATGTTAACTCCAGCACTCGGGTTAAGAAAATTAATAAATCAGTTCCTTGGCCGCCATGGAACGCTCCTCGATTCCGAGATCCTAGTGCAAGTAAACCATTAGGGATCCCGAAGCCGGGTTGCAATCTGCCAAGTGCTGCTGATTTGACAAGACCTGCAGCTTCACCAAAGACAGCGCCATCGTCTTTGGTATGCTCAATCAATTGTACAAACTCATTAACACCGCCAAGGACTTTATTGACGGTTCCGGGCGAAATCCAGCGGACATTCGTTTTATCAAGGTATTGGAAATTTTCTTCTCCAGTTTCTAGGCAAAGTGATGTAGCATCGATGTCCAGTAACAATGGCAGGTCAAAAAAAACTACATGAATGAGCCGTTCAAGATCGTTAGCACCTAGAATAGCAATTACGGCTGCGTGGGTGCGGGTTTGGATCATCATGTTTGAGCGGGTTGTTGAAATCAGTAAATTAGTAGCATCTTTCAGATCGGTTGATTCATCTCGCATTCGATCCAGCATCGAAGTTTGTATATCGACAACATTTCCACCAACACCACCTTCCCATCTAGAAGGTGGAGCTAAGATATTTAGTAAGTCTGGATGCTCTATTAGAAAATCTGGATTTTCACGCAGATAATCCGAAACCTGTAACCCGTCAACTTTAATCTTTCCAGACTTTCTGATCATATTTTATCCCCTTTGTGCTCTGCTTAATAGCTTAAAGTATACTTTGACCTGTGCTGGTCCAATCTTTTAAGAATGATTCTAACCCTTTATCCGTTAACGGATGGTTATAAAGTTGACGTAGTGCGGATGGTGGGATGGTGACGATATCTGCACCTAAGCTGGCAGCATCGACAACATGTTTCGGAGATCTTATCGAGGCAACGAGCACCTGGGTAGTAAATGTTGGGTAATTAGCATAAATTTTGCATATGTCTGAAATTAATTCCATACCATCCAACCCAATATCATCGAGCCGGCCGACAAATGGGGAAATAAAGGACGCCCCTACCTTGGCGGCTAAAATGGCTTGGGCTGCGGAAAAGCAAAGCGTTACATTTATCATTGTTCCTTCATCAGAGAGTACTTTGCAGGTTTTAAGGCCATCGATAGTAAGAGGTACCTTGATCACCACATTCTTGGCAATTTTAGCCAGTTTGTGACCTTCTTTGATCATTGTTGGCGCATCGGTTGCGGCCACTTCGGCACTAACAGGACCATCAATGAAGGAACAAATTTCTTCAATAATATCTGCGAATTCTCGTCCTGATTTAGCAATTAGTGAGGGATTAGTGGTTACTCCATCAATCATACCGGTTTCGGCTAAATCGCGGATTTCGTTAACATCAGCTGTATCAATAAAGAATTTCATAAGATATTATTTCACTCCTTAAATTTCGAATATTGTTCTTTGAAGAATTGTAGCTACAGTGTACCTGATGACTAGTTCCAGTTCCACCTCGATTGATCTTAGCCATACGTTAGAACGCGTAAACGTTTTGCTTCCTTTGCCTTTTGGTCACGCTTATACATATGCAGTACCGAACAATTTATTGACTGAATACCCTTTGAAAAATGGAGACTTTGTCTCTGTGCCATTAGGCTCTAGAGAAGTGTATGGAGTGGTATGGGGCGGTAAGGTGAGTGATGTGGCACCTGAGAAAATTAAATTTATAATATCAAAGATTAATACACCGCCGATGCCCGAAAGTACGCGGCGATTCGCTGAATGGGTGTCCAGGTATAATATGGCTTCTCTTGGTTCAGTATTGAAAATGTTGATGAGTGTTCCAGATGCACTAAAGCCACCAAGACAAATTATAGCTTATTCTCTTCACACTAAAATGCCAGAAATAAAAATGACGCCGGCCCGGCTTAAGATCGTTGAAGTACTAAAGGGCCGCGATCCTTTATCGGCAAAAGCCATTAGTGAATTATCTGACGTTAGCCAAAGCGTTGTTAAAGGTTTGTTCAAAATAGGTGCACTGCGCAGGGTCAATTTACCTTTCCAATCCATATTTGAGACGCCTGATTGGGAATCCCCAGGCCCGACATTAAACGATGAGCAAGCGTTGGCGGCCCAAAAGATCAGAGCGGATGTAAAAAAAGCTCAATTTACCGTGAATGTTTTAGAAGGTGTACCCGGCTCGGGTAAAACTGAAGTTTATCTTGAAGCCATATGTGAAGCCTTGTCTCAAGGTAAGCAGGCCTTAGTTTTATTACCTGAAATAGCTTTAGGAGCCCAATGGTTTGAGCGCTTTGAAAACCGCTTCGGGTGTGCGCCTGCACAGTGGCACTCAGATTTAACTCAAGCAAAGCGTAGAATAACCTGGCGGGCGGTAGCGACGGGTGCGGCTAAAGTTGTTGTTGGCGCGCGATCGGCTTTGTTCCTTCCTTACCAAAACCTTGGAGTTATAATAATTGACGAAGAACATGACCAATCCTTCAAACAAGAAGATGGTGTAATTTATAATGCCCGAGATATGGCTGTAGTTCTTGCAAACCTCAGTAAAATTCCAATTACTTTAGTTTCCGCGACGCCGTCGCTTGAAAGTTTGCAAAATGTTGCTCAAGGACGCTATAAGCACTTCAATCTAACGGATCGTTACGGTGGTGCGCAATTACCGGATATATCCATTATTGATATGCGTGAAGATAGGCCTGATCCTGGCAAATGGCTATCACCAAAACTCATCGAAGCGTTAAGGGTAACCTTTGATGCCGATGAACAAGCGCTGTTGTTTTTAAACCGGCGCGGTTACGCGCCTTTGACGCTCTGCAAAGGCTGTGGACACCGTTTTCAGTGTCCGCAATGTACTGCTTGGCTGGTTGAACATCGCTTTATTGGTCGTTTACTGTGCCATCATTGTGGTTATCAGGTTACTCCACCCCAAAAATGCCCGAGTTGTGATAAAGAAGATCAGCTTTTTGCCTGTGGGCCAGGCGTTGAGCGCATAGCCGAGGAATTTATGGAACTTTTCCCAGAAATACGGGCCGAAGTTGCTGTAAGTGACAACCTTCATACTCCAGGTCAAGCTCAGAATTTGGTTCATCGAATGGAAAACCGAGAGATAGATTTGGTTATAGGCACACAGATTGTGGCTAAGGGTTACCACTTTCCATATCTTACATTAGTGGGTGTTATAGATGCCGATGTTGGGCTTACGGGTGGTGATATCCGCGCACTTGAGCGAACTTATCAATTGCTTTATCAAGTATCCGGACGTGCTGGACGAGGTGATCGTCCCGGTCGAGTGTTGGTCCAGACCTACGATCCAGAGAATGCCGTTATGCAGGCCCTTAAGAACGCAGATCACAAGAATTTTATTCAAACGATGACCCGTGATCGAGAACGACACCATATGCCACCGTTTGGTCGTTTGGCAGGAGTTATAATTTCTGGCAAGGATGAACATGCTGTTGATCAAGGTGCTCTTAATTTAGCTCGCACGGCACCACATGATCATGGTATTATGACGCTTGGGCCAGCACCCGCACCTCTTGCTTTATTGCGGGGTCAACATCGCCGTCGTTTTCTCGTTAAGGCTAACAAAGAGGTAAATATCCAGGCGCGTATACGTTCTTGGCTAAAAGCGACAGTGATACCGCGGAAAGTGCGAGTGCAACTGGATATTGATCCCTATAGTTTTTTGTAGCTGTAGCAAAACTATTTTGCTTTTAACCCATTGAAATTAGGTGTAGATTTTGGTGCATTTGCGGCCAATTTTTGGCGTCTTGCGGTCTCGGAATGAGTATGGTAGACAACGGTCGCTCTCTGCTAAGTTCACCGCAAATTGGTTACTTTAAAATTTTGTTGGTGGATCTTTCTTTGGAAGTATTTTTTTGTACGAGTTCCCATATTGCTTAGGGTGCATACTGAATCTTAAGAAAAAAAGTTGAGGAAAAGCTTAAGTGCCTTCAGAAATTACAGCAGTTGAAACGGATGTTAATGGATTATCGGGTCGTTACGCTACCGCGTTATTTGATTTGGCTAAAGATGCTTCCGCTCTAGATCAAGTCGCGGATGATTTGCGACAAATTGAAGAAATAACCGCTGTAAGCGATGATCTTAAACGGATGATACGATCTCCCGTGATTTCACGTGCCAACCAATCCTCTGCTTTGCGGGCAATTCTTGAGAAGGTTGGAGCCTCATTATTAACCCTAAATTTTGTAGGGGTGGTTGCTTCTAATCGCCGCCTATTTGTGCTTGCAGAGATAATTAAAGATTATTTAAAAATACTTTCAGTAAGGCGCGGTGAAATGACGGCCGATGTGTCGTCTGCAAAAGCTCTGTCAGAAAGCCAGAAAGCTGAATTAGTGACTGCTTTGCAGAGCTCCGTTAATGGAAAAATATCTTTAAATTTGAAGGTTGATCCGGACCTACTTGGTGGTCTGGTTGTTAAAATTGGTTCACGTATGGTTGACTCGTCTCTTCAAACTAAATTGCAACAATTAAAACTCGCCATGAGAGGTGTTGGATAATGGAAATCCGGGCTGCGGAGATATCCGCAATACTCAAAGAACAAATTCAAAATTTTGGTACAGAGGCAGAAGTCGCAGAGGTTGGACAGGTACTGTCCGTTGGTGATGGTATAGCTCGTGTTTATGGTTTGGATAAAGTCCAGGCAGGTGAAATGGTAGAATTCCCAGGCGGTATTAGGGGTATGACCCTTAACCTAGAGGAAGACAACGTTGGCGTTGTTATTTTTGGTGATGATAGGACTATTAAAGAGGGTGATACTGTAAAGCGTACAGGTGACATTGTTGATGTGCCTGTTGGTAAAGAGCTTCTTGGTCGCGTAGTTGATGCGTTGGGTAATCCTATAGACGGCAAGGGCTCAATAGAATCTTCTGAGCGTGGTCTTATTGAGGTTAAGGCACCCGGCATTATTCCTCGAAAATCTGTCCATGAACCTATGCAAACAGGTTTGAAAGCAGTTGATAGTTTAATTCCAGTTGGCCGTGGTCAGCGCGAATTAATTATTGGCGATCGTCAAACGGGTAAAACAGCTATTATAATTGATACAATATTGAATCAGAAGAAAGTTAACGATGCAGCAAAAGATGATTCGGATAAACTTTTTTGTATCTATGTTGCAGTTGGTCAAAAACGTTCATCAGTTGCCCAATTAGTCAAAGTACTTGAAGAACATGGTGCAATGGATTACTCGATTATTGTTGCGGCGACGGCTTCTGAGCCTGCCCCGATGCAGTTTTTAGCACCATATGCTGGTTGTACCATGGGAGAGTTTTTCCGGGATAAAGGTATGCATGCCGTCATATTTTATGACGATTTAACAAAACAAGCTGTTTCATACCGTCAAATGTCCCTGCTGCTTCGTCGGCCTCCCGGACGCGAAGCATATCCTGGGGATGTGTTTTATCTCCATTCTCGTTTGCTTGAGCGCGCAGCAAAAATGAGTGATAAAATGGGTGCGGGTTCTTTGACTGCATTACCGGTGATTGAAACTCAAGGTAATGACGTATCGGCATACATTCCTACTAATGTTATTTCAATTACCGATGGTCAAATTTTCCTCGAAACAGATTTATTTTATAAAGGTATTCGACCAGCGGTTAACGTTGGTTTATCTGTTTCTCGTGTGGGCTCTGCGGCTCAAGTGAAAGCTATGAAGCAGGTCGCGGGATCTATTAAGCTAGAATTGGCACAATACCGTGAAATGGAAGCCTTTGCCCAATTTGCTTCTGATTTGGACGCCTCTACCCAACAATTGCTTGCTCGTGGTGCACGTCTTACTGAAGTTTTGAAACAAGGTCAATTTACACCTTATGCCATGGAGGAACAGGTTATCTCATTATTTGCTGGTGTGCGGGGTTTCCTCGATACTATTGAAATAAAGGATATCGTCCGTTTTGAGCAGGCCCTTTTGAGTAGTATACGTGAAAAAGGCGCTGATATATTGGCAGCTATCCGTGATGAAGAAGCAATTTCTGATGAAACCGATGAAAAGCTTAAAACTTTCATAGGTGATTTTGTCAATTCGTTTGCGTAACGCTCGCTTAAATCGAGGATATTGGTAATAAGCCATGCCTAATCTAAAAGAGTTAAAGAACCGAATAACAAGCGTGAAGTCTACGCAAAAGATAACTTCTGCTATGAAAATGGTGGCTGCATCGAGGTTAAAACGGGCTCAAGAAGCGGCAGAAACTGCCCGACCCTATGCAGAAAGGATGGGGCGTATGATGACGTCAATTCTTGAAAACTCTGGAGCAATTATTGGTGGAAATAAGCTATTAAGCGGTACCGGATCAGAAGATGTTCATTTGATTGTGGTTGTGACATCGGACCGCGGACTTTGTGGCGGCTTTAATTCAAGTATCTCGCGTGAATCTCGACGCCATATTCGCGATCTCAAAGCCGAGAGCAAAAATGTAAAAATTCTATGTGTTGGTCGTAAGGGGCGTGATCAGCTTAAACTCGAATTTGGTGATGCTATCCTTGAGACCTATGAGGGGATAGGTAAGACAGGTATTAAATTTGACGAGGCTCAGGGGATTTCTGGTAAAATTATTGAAATGTTTGATGCTGGTGAATTTGATATATGTACTATCATATATAATAGGTTTGTTTCTGTAATTTCCCAGGAAGTGACCTCATCGCAGATTATTCCCGTTAGGCTGCCAGAAGACGATGTTGCTAAAGCGAAGAATGAAAGTTCGGGAGATGCGGACGTTACTGCATCCTTCGAGTTTGAACCTTCCGAAGAAGAAATTCTGACTTATTTGTTACCTTCGAACTTGAATGTTCAAATTTTTCGTGCGCTTCTTGAAAGTTTAGCTTCCGAACACGGTGCTAGGATGTCTGCAATGGATAATGCAACGCGCAATGCTGGCGATATGATTGATGACCTGTCAATGATTTATAATAGATCGCGTCAGGCTAAAATTACTAGTGAATTGATTGAAATTATTTCGGGCGCTGAAGCGCTCTAACTCGATAGGAATTGATGATAATGCTCAAAAATGTTGGTAAAATTTCTCAGGTAATGGGTGCCGTGGTAGATGTTAAGTTTGACGGTGAACTACCTCAAATTTTGAATGCTCTTGAAGTAGATAATCACGGCAATCGCCTTATACTTGAAGTGGCTCAGCATCTTGGCGAATCGCAGGTACGGACGATTGCGATGGATACCACTGACGGTTTGGTTCGAGGGGCAGAAGCGACCGACACGGGATCGCCTATTATGATGCCAGTTGGTCCAGGAACACTTGGACGTATTCTCAATGTTATTGGTGAACCTATTGATGAGCGTGGGCCTGTGGATAGCACCGATATGTTACCAATCCACCGTTCTGCTCCTGGATTCAGTGACCAGTCTACCGAGACGGAAGTTCTTGTGACGGGTATTAAAGTTATTGATCTTATTGAGCCCTATCCAAAGGGTGGTAAAATCGGTCTGTTTGGTGGCGCGGGTTAATAATATTGCTAAAGGTCACGGTGGCTACTCTGTGGTTGCCGGTGTTGGTGAGCGTACTCGAGAAGGTAACGACCTTTATCACGAAATGATGGAATCGGGTGTTATTCAAATTGATGGACCAGGCTCAAAGGCGGCTCTTGTTTATGGTCAGATGAATGAGCCCCCGGGGGCACGCGCCCGTGTTGCATTATCTGGCTTGACATTAGCGGAATATTTTCGTGACCAGGAAGGCCAAGACGTTTTGTTCTTCGTAGATAACATATTCCGTTTTACTCAAGCAGGTTCTGAGGTTTCAGCTTTGCTGGGCCGCATCCCTTCTGCTGTGGGTTATCAGCCAACGTTAGCAACTGATATGGGCGCTATGCAGGAGCGGATTACGTCAACCCACAAAGGTTCAATTACATCAGTTCAGGCAATTTATGTGCCGGCTGATGATTTGACCGATCCAGCGCCAGCAACGTCATTTGCCCACCTTGACGCAACAACCGTTTTATCTCGTCAGATTGCGGAGCTTGGTATTTATCCAGCCGTCGATCCACTCGATTCAACATCCCGAATTTTGGATGCTTCGATTGTCGGTGAAGAGCATTATAATATTGCTCGTGAAGTGCAACGTGTTTTGCAGACTTATAAAAACTTACAAGATATTATTGCGATTTTGGGAATGGATGAGCTATCTGAAGAAGATAAGCAGACGGTTGCTCGGGCAAGAAAAATTCAACGTTTTTTAAGTCAGCCTTTCCACGTCGCAGAAATATTTACTGGAACTCCAGGTGTGTTTGTACCGCTTGAAGATACAATTAAGGCTTTTAAAGGTATTGTGGCTGGTGAATATGATCACCTGCCAGAAGCTGCTTTTTATATGGTTGGCACCATAGAAGAAGCTGTTGAGAAAGCCGAGAAAATGGCACAAGAGGCAGCATAAAAATGGCTAATATAGCTAAAACTAAGGTCGTATTTGAGCTTGTCACACCAACGGCGCTGGCCGTATCCGAAGATGTCGATATGGTTGTGGTCCCGGGTATTGAAGGTGACTTTGGTGTTCTGCCTGGCCATACACTGGTTTTGACGACAATCCGCCCGGGTGTGATTAGCATGTATATAGGTGACGAAATCACCAAATCACTTTTTGTTGAAGGAGGCTTTGCCGAAGCTAATCCTGAAGGCTGTACAGTTTTGGCAGAGGGTGTAACCGATATAGCCGAGATTTCTGCTGAAGATGCTCAAGCTCGTTTAGTAGCTGCTAGAGACGCTCTTGTTAATTCAGATGACACTACCGCAGATAACGAAGTCAAGGTTGCTGAAGCTATGGTAATAGCAGCGGGTGGTAACGCCACTCAGCATTAATTTATTCAACTAGTAGTAGGTTATTTGTTTCAGCGAGTTCGTGTTTGATTTTACAAAATGTGCTGCGCAATAAGATTAAATTCCAAAAACCTAGAATTTTAATAATTGTCCTCCTCAAAGCTTTATAAATTCATTATGATTTACGCTGTTACCTGGGATTACGTTTGTCTATCGGGTTTCGTTTAATTTTTTATGAGGGAAGGAAGTTATGAATGCTGCGGAGCTCGTAGCTGAAATTTTGAAACGTGAGGGCACTAAGTTTTTATCCTGCTATCCTCGTAATGCATTAATTGAGGCTGGAGCAAAAATAGGTATTAGGCCTATTTTATGCCGGCAAGAACGTGTTGGTGTTGGCATTGCCGATGGTTACACCCGGATAAAACGCGGCACCGTGAACGGTGTATTTGCGGCTCAAGCGGGCCCTGGTATTGAGAATGCATTTCCTGGTGTTGCGCAAGCTTTTGCCGAAAATGTCCCAATCTTAGTTTTGCCTGGTGGCGCGGGATTGGGGCGTCAGAATCAACACCCTACTTTTAGTGCTGTAGACGTATTTAGGCCAATTACAAAAATGGCGGCACGTGCTCATTCAGTCCAGGAGTTGCCGACACTTCTCCGTAAGGCCTATCACGCGATGAGAACAGGTAAGGGCGGCCCCGCTTTAATTGAAATTCCAGTCGAGGTTTGGGGTCAGGAGTTTAAGGGTCAGTTAGAATACGAGCCGGTTCAGCCTTTGAGGGTTGCGCCAGACCCCATTGCCGTAAAGCAAGCAGCGAAGATTTTGGTTGAAGCCAAACACCCTTTATTGTGGGCCGGTCAAGGAATTTTATACGCTGGTGCTAGCGACGCTCTTATTGAATTGGCGGAGCTTCTAGTGGCCCCAGTAATGACAACTAATCCAGGGAAAAGTTCATTTCCTGAGAACCATCCTTTAGCATTAGGCGCGAGCACGCGATCTCGCCCGCGTATGTTGGTCGAACAAATGGGTCTGGCGGACGTCGTTTGTGCGATTGGCTCTAGCCTAACTAAGACACCTTTTGGGCCTGGGATTCCGGCGGATAAGCGAGTTATACACGCAACCAATGATGCGGCTGATATTAATAAGGACTACCGTTCAGAAATTGGTCTGGTTGGTGATGCTGTTTTGGTGCTTGAAGGCTTAATTACGGAAATTCGTGCACTGACCGGTGGACCTGATGCTACTAAGTTTAATATTTTAACTACTCAAATCGCGACTGTTAAAAAGAAATGGAAGGCTGATTGGAAGTCGCAATTCATCTCTGACGAGGCGCCGATAAATCAATACCGTATTATTGGTGATCTGATGAGTGCGGTTGATCCTGGGGATGTAATTATCACCCATGATTCAGGGAGCCCCCGAGAGCAGCTGCTACCTTTTTGGGAGTCAACCAGTCCCGGCTCATACTTAGGCTGGGGTAAATCTACCCAGCTCGGTTACGGATTGGGTATTAATATTGGTGCCAAGCTGGCGGCACCGGATAAGTTGTGTATCAATATCATGGGTGACTCGGCGATCGGTATGACTGGTATGGATTTGGAAACCGCAGCCCGCTATGGTATTGGAATTCTTACCATTGTCTTTAACAATGGTGTTATGGCAGCAGAGCGAGATGTGTTGATTGAAGCTGATGAAAAGTATGGTGCAATGAAGGTAGGTGGTAATTATTCAGTTGTTGCTGAGGGCCTTGGTGTTGCATCGCTCCGAGTTGAGAAGCCTGATGACTTCCTGCCAGCTCTCGATGGAGCAAAAAAAATTACCGCCTCGGGCGCACCGTTCTTGATCGAATGTATGGTCAAAGAGGGTTATGAATTTTCTCGTGATGCTCTCCCTGGATTATAAAGAGGAGATAGATCTTGCTATATTTTTGAAGGAATTGACGAAATTGATTAACTCTCAAACACGGTATTTTAAATTTAGGTTAGAACATAAATTGTGGGGAGTGGTATGTGAGTAAAAGTAATAATAAAGCTACTGTCGATGGACAGGAAAGACTAGATATTGGTCCTATCGAACAGAATATTCGTGAAAGTATTGCTAAACACGACTGGTCTACACAGCTTAAGATCGCCTTGGCTTGTCGCAAATTAGCGAGTGAAGAACATGCTCAAACGTTAGCGGGTCAAGTTACGGTGCGGGCAAAAAATAATACGTTTTGGACTAATAATTTAATGGGCGGGTTTGGCAATCTTACGCAAAGTACGGTTATCCGGGTTAATGAAGATTTAGAGGTTATCGAAGGCGACGGTATTCCCAATCCTGGTATACGTTTTCATTTACGGGTCTATAATGCACGTCCTGACATAAATTCGATTGTTCATACCCACCCACCCTTTGCTTCAGCGCTTGCGATGACCGGCAAGGAGTTAGCTGTAGCTCATATGGATGTGGCGATGTTTTATAAAGATTGTGCCTATTTATCTGATTGGCCTGGGGTTCCTTTCGCTGATGAGGAAGGGCGACTGATTTCCGAAGCGCTTGGTGATAAACATTCACTTCTATTAGCTAGTCACGGCTTGCTCACTACCGGAAACAATATTGAAAAAGCAACCTTCTTGGCAATACAATTTGAGCGTGCCTCTAGGTTGCAGTTGCTTGCAGAAAGTGTTGGGCCGATCAAACCAATCAAAGATAAGCATGCTCAGGAAGCCCATGATTTTCAGTTGACTGAAGGTGTGCTTAAAGGAAGCTTTAATAGTTGGGCATCTCAATTATTAAGGGAGCAGCCTGATGTTGAAGGTTAAGGCTCGTTAGTATTGAAGGCTTGTCGCTCTAGTAGCCATGATATCGTAAGGCCAAAAACCAAGCCCCAGAATGGCGCTCCGATGTTGAAAATTGGTTGGTCAGCCATAGTGATTAAAAAACAAAGCAATGCGCCAAGACTAAAGTTACCACTAAAAGATACAACGAACGACGTTTGTAGTATCCGTAACAGGGCTAAACCTGCTAAGGTCGAGATAAATGCGGGCGGAGTGGCTAGCATAAGTTTGGTAAATAGTGGTGCATATAAGCCAAATAAAATCGCTAATAAGCAAATTATAAAAGCAGCAATGTATTGCTGGTGCCGTTGGCCGCCGCTCGACAGGATAGCATTCACCGGCCCTGTTAAACATGTTGATACCGAACCAAAAATTGCGGTTATCATCGAGCCAGCGCCACAAACGGCGGTAATCGTATTTACCGGTGGGGTGTGACCTTTAGCAGTGAGTATTGCGATACCTTGGGCATTTTGTGCGGCCAGAACTGTAACGGCTAACGGGACTACCAATTCAAATATCGCGGCCCAAGAAAAGACTGGAACATAGATATTGGGTGAAGTGATGGTAAAGCTAAGCTCGTTCACTGGTATTGAGGTGTCCGTAAATACCAGGGTAATCAGTCCAACAATCAGAACGCCAATCATTGGTGGTAAGCGGCGCGATAGAGCTTCATTTAAGGATAAAGCGATAAATGCTAGGGTCATGGGTATCGCAATCCATGGGCTTTGTCCAATAGCTTTGATCCAATCAAGGCCAAAATTTAAAAATACCCCGGCGACCATCGCCATAATGATTGGCATCGGTAGAAGTCCCATGATTTTCTTTACCCAGCCACTTAAACCAAGGAATAGAAGCAGTATGCCTGTGCCGTAAAAAGCCCCAATCACTTCTGGATAACTAAGGTGTTCCAGTGCGGGTCCAACGAGAACTGTTCCTGAGATTGTCCAAAAAAATACCAGAGGCTGGCGATAAATGAGTGAAATGATTATACCAAGGATACCGTTCAGCACGAACGCGCCAAATATCCAGGATGCCATATCACCTTCGGATAAGCCGCCCTTTATGCCCACTCCTAACATAATAGCAACGGGTGCCGAGGCGGCAAATAGAAAGGCGATTACAGCGTTACTAATATGAATAAAGGATATATCTGCGTAGATATTTCTTAAGTTAGGCAGGGGCTGATTGGTAGTCTCTAAATTCAAGGAAACCTCTGGCATATTGTTTAAGATTGAACATCAAATTAAACTGCATTCGGAGAACTTACAAATTGAAAGTTATATAGAGGTGTATGGTTATATCAATATTCAATGATCGTTATAAATCTAACTATGTGGTAACAATTCTTTTATAACTGTTCTATTATTGATCAAATTAGTTTTAATAAATATGAAAGACGATGGATGACCAAGGAATTATTTGTAAATGGCACGTTGATGAAAGATCTTGCGCTTCATAGAAATTTGGCTGGGGCCGAGTTTTTGGGCGAGTTTGAGACAGAACGGCGTTATCGTCTTTATTCTATCAATGATGAGCACCCAGGGATGTTTGAAGTTCAAGAAGGTGGTGTTGCGGTCGCCGGCGAAATGTATCGTATGAGCGACGAGATTTGGCAACAAGTTGAAGAAGGTGAGCCGCCGGATCTTTATTGTGGTCCGGTAAAGTTGGCGAATGGTCAGATGGTCGATGGTATTTTATTTGATCGGGAAATTGCCCAAGCTCATCATAAAGATATCTCAGAGTATGGTGATTGGAGAAAATATATAAGGTCTAAAAACAAATAATTTTTGGGTCGAGTATTGTGATAATTTGAAAAAATTGATCGATATGTTATATTTTGTAGTATTAATCATATTAAAGGGCAGGAAGAAATATGTCTCAGTTAACAACCATTGACGCCGAGCCATACGCGCTTTCGTTTGAGACAAAGACAACAGCTCTCTTGCTTATCGACATGCAGAGAGATTTTCTTGAGCCGGGCGGTTTTGGAGAGATGCTGGGCAATGATGTTTCTCTTCTTAGAAAAACAATCGAGCCCTGTAAAGCAGTTCTAAAGGCAGCTAGAAAAAGCGGGTTGACGGTTATTCATACCCGCGAAGGCCATCGTCCTGATCTAACAGATGCACCTTTAAGTAAATTGAATAGAGGTAATTTGGCAACGGGGATAGGTGATGAAGGCCCGATGGGTCGCATTCTTATTCGAGGCGAAATTGGTCACGACCTTATTCCAGAGTTAATGCCGACTGATGGCGAGCCGGTAATCGATAAGCCTGGGAAAGGCGCATTTTATGAAACTGATTTGCATTTAATTCTCCAAAATCGAGGGATTAAGACGCTGATTGTATGCGGCGTAACAACTGAAGTGTGTGTCCATACAACTGTCCGTGAAGCCAACGATCGCGGCTATGAGTGCATTGTATTGGAAGACTGCGTTGGCAGTTATTTTCCTGAATTTCATAGCGTAGGTATTACAATGATAAAAGCACAAGGAGGAATTTTTGGCTGGGTGTCTGATGCTAAATCGGCTATCTTGGCAATTACTAACGGCTAAATTTCTTAGTCTCTATTATTATAATAATAAGTCTAAAATGCGTGAAGTATATTTAAACAGTTAAGGGAATAGAATCATGAGTAGTAAAACACCTTTATGGTCATCTGGCGATCTTAATGCTTTTTTTGGCCTTGGAACTAACGTTCTTGTTAATTTGCTAGTCCTAACGGGGCTACTAAAATATGTTATAAAAATTCCAGATGTAATATTATTTGGCCACATTCTACCCGCCGTTGGCCTGATGTTATTTCTTGGTAATATTTACTATGCCCTTATGGCGAAAAGATTGGCGGATAGCACCGGACGATCCGATGTCACCGCGCTACCATCCGGACCAAGTGTACCACACATGTTTATTGTGGTTTTTGTCATCATGTTGCCGATTGCCATCCAAACCAAAGATCCAATTAAAGCTTGGGAAGCTGGGCTAGCATGGGTGTTTATTGAGGGTATTGTTCTATTTGCTGGAGCTTTTATAGCGCCGACTATTCGGCGTTTAACACCACGGGCAGCTTTATTAGGAACGTTAGCTGGTATTTCAATCACTTTTATTTCTCTCAGACCGGCGATGGAAATTTTTGAAACACCCATTATTGGCATGATTTCATTGATTATTATTTTAGGTGCTTGGTATGGTGGTGTAAAATTCCCCGGTAAACTACCTGGTGGTTTAGTTGCAATTGGTGTTGGTACTCTTCTTGCCTGGTTAAGCTATTTATTTGGTTGGGGCTTTGGAGGAATGAACCCGGCGGCAGTACAAAGTTCTTTAGGAAACATCGGGTTTTCTGTGCCATTGCCTGCTTTTGGTCATGTATTTTCAGGATTTGAATTTTTGGCCTTCATCGTAGTAACCGCTATTCCTTTCGGTGTTTATGATTTTATTGAAGCTATGGATAACGTGGAAAGTGCTTCCGCAGCTGGTGACGAGTATAGCGTTAAAGAAACACTGATGGCTGAAGGTAGTATTAGTCTTGTTGGTACATTGCTGGGCAGCCCATTTGCTAATGCAGTTTATATTGGTCATCCCGGCTGGAAATCCATCGGAGGCAAGATTGGCTATTCCATAGTGACTGGCATCATGGTACTTGCCTTAACTTGGTTGAGTGTTGTCTCGTTATTACTCGATCTCATTCCTGTCGTCGCAATTATTCCAATTTTACTCTATATTGGAGCTTTGATCGGAGCACAGGCGTTTCAAGCAACACCCTCTAATCATGCGCCTGCAGTCATTTTTGCCTTTGTGCCTCATCTTGCAGCTTGGGCTAAGACATTGATTGATGGAGCCCTTGGGGCAGCGGGTACAAACGCTGGAGCTGTTGGCATGGGTAAGCTCGCACAAAATGGAGTACTTTACAAAGGCCTCGAAGCCCTAGGTGGCGGTGCTATTATTACCGGTCTTATATTTGGCGGTATAGTTGTCATGTTAATTGATCGCAAACCAAATGGCGCAGGAGTATTCTGTCTTATTGGTGCCGTGTTAGCGTTCTTTGGGTTCATACACGGGCCCGCCGTTGGTATGGCTGTTTCGCCAATGATTGCTCTGAGTTATGTCCTTATGGCAGTTATTTGTTTTGGCTTTACTAAAATGGAGCTTGAGGCGCCAGACGCTTAACTCCAAAAATTTAATTGGGCTGGTCGAGATTTCTTGGGCCAGCCCGATTTTTTTTAGAGAATAATAAAGTAATTTCTCTAACTATTAACTTTCAGCACAATTTTACCCGTTGGTGACTTTGCTGGCGAGGTTATTGGATTTGATTACCGCAAGGGGATTATTACCAGGCCTGATGATTTATATAATGATTTGAGCCCTACTTCTGGGACTCATGCTACCAAAAAGTAAGGCCAAAAGATAATGTAAAAAAACATAACTCGTGGTTATTTTGTTTTTTACGGTCAGTATCATTATAACAACCTAGCTGTAGGCTAAAGTGTATGGTTCTTTTCTAAAACTGGGATAAGAAAACGATGATCAAGTATAAGAAATCCGAGGCAAAGGAATACGCCCAAGAGCATTTTCGTGGAATTTTTGCCGCTGGCATGACCCCCTTTAAAACCGATGGCTCGACAGATGAAGAGGGACTGCGTAGTAATCTACATCATTGGATTGATGATCTTGGTATTGACGGTCTTTTTATTAATGGCAAACAGGGCGAATTTTTTTCAATGACGCTCGCCGAGCGTAAGAGACAATTTGAAATAGTTATCGAAGAGGTTGGTGATAGCTGCCGGACTATAATGTCTTGTTCTGACGAGAATTTGGGTACGGTTCTTGAACTTGGTCGCCACGCTCAGAATATTGGCGCAGACTGGATTATTGTGCACGCGCCCCCTCTCTATTTTCATAAAAATGTAGATGCGGTACTCAAAGAATACTATCGTTATATCGCCGAACAGTTAGATATTGGTATCGCAATTTGGCATCAACCCGACTATAACTATATCGTCGAGCCTGAAGTTTGTAGCGATATTGCCAAGCTTAAAAATATTGTTGCTATTAAATATAGTGTTGACCGTGATCGATACGCTCGACTTACCGATATGACCCGTGGCAAACTGATAGTTAGTACATCATCTGAAGATCTATGGCTGGAAAATATTACTGAGTTGGGGTGGCAAGTCTATCTTTGCTCTACACCACCTTTTCTGATGCAGACTAAGTTAGATCAAAGAATGAATGAATATACTCGTTTGGCGATGGCTGGAGACGTTGCTAAGGCTCGAGTCGTGCGTGATAGTCTTAATCCTGTGCGTGAGGCCCTAAAGAACACTCGTCCGCCAGACAAGCCTCAAGCCCAACAAAAATACTGGGCTGATCTTCTTGGCCAAGTTGGCGGTTTGGTGCGCCGACCTCTTCTAAACCTAACAGATGAGGAAAAGGTGATTGTTAAAACAGCATTTGATACTTGCGGGTTGCAAGTATAAACGAAAGATAAATCTGAGTTGGATCTTTAAGTGACAGATATTTTGAGCAAAAAATATTTTCCTTTATAAATTATTTATGGAAATCTACGGCAAAGCTCTGATCCATTTGACCATTTCCTGAATAGCAAAAGCTGTTTGGTTTGGTGACACTATATTTCCCGCGATTATATGAGAATAAAGATCGTCTAGTTCCGTCATGGTTACGTTAATAGTTGTTTTAGTACCGCCCCATTTGCGCGCAATTCTTTTGGTTGCTTGAGGCTCAACGACTTTATCTTCCAATGAGTAATAAAAAAGGGCTGGGATATTAACTCTACCAAAATCTTTTCCTGCAACAGCTTTCACGATTGCTGCCATAGGAATTGTTGCGACAGTTGGATATGAAGTTGTCCAAAATTTAGAATGCTGTTTGTTGCGAGGAGTGGAACTGCGCATTCTTCCCGCAACAAGAGGAACCCACCAACGAGCAGCAGGCCATGTGAGAAGCCTCGCAAGCGGATTATTAATTCCAAAGTTAGGTGAAATAAAGATAATTCCAGAAATATTGCGAGATAAATTTGGGTCTAACGCAGCAGCAGCAGTTAGAGTTGACCCAGTGGAAGTGGATATAACAATGACCTTATCTCCTATCTGGCGACCAATTTCCAGGGCCTCAGCAATATCAGACATCCAATCCGCAACAGTTGGTTCTGCCATTGCCATTGGGCCACGACCATGACCAGTTAGCCGAGTAAAATATAAGTTAGCTTCCAGAATGTTTGCAATCTTATCCGGGACCGGACGAATTTCCTCAGAAGTTGCAGAAAAACCATGAATATAAATTAAAGAGAGGGGTGTCTTTTTACCGATTTTGTTGGCCCAAATAATACGTTTTTCGACACCCACTATTAAATCATCAAATTTTTTTTCTCGCATGGATAGGTAATTGTTAAGGTTCTCACCAAGTTTTTTAGCATCAAAACTCGCCTCTAATTTCGCCGGTTCTTGTGGTCCAAAAAGCCATATACCTAGCACCACAGCGCTAAGGAATAATAATAGTTTTTTTATAGTGTTTATAATTACATTTCTCATCTTTGTTGGTGTATTCTCCATTTGTTTAACATCCAAGTATAAGCGCTTTAATTTTAAAAGCCCAATTGGCGTAAACATCTCCAGCTATTGAAACCGGTATCTTTCAATTTTAAAACTTATAAAAGATGCAAAATTATTCATAGAAGTATCCTCTTTGAGTTATTTTACTTATCTACTGGTGTGTTAGAACCTAAACGTATATCCATTATGGGGTTATATTAAAATTTTGCTATCTTTTGATTTCTAGGAAATGTTTATATATTAGGTATATACCTAGAGTTCTAGATAATGTATCGGGAGAAAATAAATGGCGCAGAGGAAGAAACCACCTTTTCGAGGTGATCATGTTGGGAGTTTATTGCGACCAGAAGAACTTTTAGAATCTCGCACTAAAATGAAGGCTGGCCAAATTTCAGCTGAAGAGTTACGAAATCACGAAAACGAATGCATTAGAGAAGTCATTAAGTTACAAGAAAATGCAGGTTTAATGTCAATTACTGATGGTGAGTTTAGACGTGAAAGCTTTCATGTTGATTTTATAGGTCAAATTAAAAATGTTACGTCGAATTGGGATATTGATCGGGCTTTCCAGCTTACAAAGGATGATAAAGCAGGCAAAGATAAACAAATGCCTTATATCCCATATATTGATGGTAAAATGGATCGACCTAATGGTGGCATTGAAGTTGAAAATTATAAATTTACCAATTCGCTGACCGATCGAACGGTGAAGGTTACTATGCCTTCGCCGACCATGACCCACTTCAGAGGAGGTCGCGAAGCTATTAATAAAGAAGTTTATCCTGATATGCAGGATTTTTTTTCTGATTTAGCACGACTTTATCGTGAAGAATTGGCCGATTTAGACTCGTCTGGCTGCACTTACGTTCAATTTGATGATACTAATCTGGCGTATCTTTGTGATGAAAAAATGAGAGAAAATGCGCGTCAGTTGGGTGAGGATCCAGATGAATTACCGGCAACCTATGCCGCTTTGATCAATGATTCAATTCGAGATCGGTCAGACAATATGTCTGTATGTATACATCTCTGTCGCGGCAATGCCAAGAGCCGGTGGTTTGCTTCGGGGGGCTATGAGCCGGTTGCTGAGAAGATGTTCAATCTAACGGATGTCGATGGTTTCTTTTTAGAATATGATGATGAACGTTCAGGAGGTTTTGAACCCCTGCGTTTTGTGCCTAAGGGCAATAAATTGGTAGTACTCGGATTAGTTACGACAAAATTTGGTGTAATTGAATCTAAAGATGAGCTTAAACGACGGGTCGAAGAGGCGTCAAAATATGTAGATATTGATCAATTAGCCCTATCACCGCAATGCGGGTTTTCTTCAAATGCGGTGGGTAATTTGATTTCAGTAGATGACCAAATCTCTAAAATTCAATTAGTTATGGAAACTGCAGAAGAAATTTGGGGCTAAAAGTAGTTAAAACAGCTGGAGAAGACCAGTACAAATTAGGAGGAGATTTTAACTAACTCTTCTTGGGAAGTCCCGGCACGATAACGACTAATATAGTCGTCAGGGTCAATGGGGATACCTGAAATATTATTTTTTATATGCATCAGTTTCAAAATAGGCTCGGAAATCCTCTTCTTTTGCAAAATTCATGCACGTCATCTCTGCTTAGTTACCATCAAGATCTTCATAATAGAAGCTTGTCATTACGTCATGGTTCCATTTTTGGATCGGCATAATCCCCCGTTCTTTAAGGCGGTCATAGCGCATAAATAATTCATCGAAATTACCGTGAGCTAGTTGAAAATGATGTAGTCCAGGATCCTCATTGGCCCGCTTTTTTGTACCGTCGACTTCAAAAACACCCAGCATTTGAGCATAAGGATAAACACCGTATAGCTTAAAAAAAGCGATTTGTTGAGATTTGGTCCAGGATGGTTCCTTTGGGCGTTCACGAATAAAGGATGGCTCCATATCCAGCGTAACAGTATACCAATCCTTCATTTCGTCGAAGCGACTCGTTTTTAAAACTACCTCGCTAATCGATGGTGCTGAAATATTTTCAGTATTGCCAGACATATTTTATACCCTCGCCTAAATTTACATACAGTTTCGTTATATAAACTAGATCATCTCTATAAACTCAAATTACACGCTTAATTAATACACTCCTTTATGGCAGACAGTATTTTTTTAGCGTTCTCTTCACGAGCCCCTTCCCCCATAACACCTATGCGCCATAATTTACCCGCAAAAGCTCCGAGACCTGCGCTGATCTCAATATTATATTTGTTGAGTAATTTGCTCCTAATAGTGCCATCATCAATGCCTTCAGGTAGTTTGATTGTTAGTAATTCGGGTAAGCGTATTGATTCTTCAACAAGCATTGAGAAGCCCATTTCTTCCATACCTGATACAATAATATCAGAAACCGTCTTATGGCGGGCCCAGACATTTTCCAAGCCTTCTTGGACNNNNGGGGGGGCAGGAGAGACATTTTTGGGAACCTGAATAAACACTATCGGCACCCCAGACATCAACATTAACGGGAACACCCCCTAAGGATGTTACAGTATCGACAATAGTCATGGCATTGTTATCTTTAGCCAGACGGCAGATCTCAGAGGCATTGGATAGTGCGCCTGTCGATGTCTCAGCGTGGACAAAGCCAACTATTTTTACATTGGGATTAGATTTAAGTGCTTTTTCAACCTTATTTGGGTCGACGGCTTTGCCCCAATCGTCTTCGGTAATAATAACGTTTGCGCCTGCTCGTCTTGCGACTTCAGCCATTCTAGTTCCAAATACGCCGTTAATTGCAATTATTACTTCGTCGCCAGGCTCAATCATGTTGTTTACGCAGGCTTCCATACCTAATGAACCGGGACCTGAAACAGGGAAAGTCATATTGTTACTTGTCTGAAAAATATAGCGTAGCATGTCTTTTAACTGATCCATCATGGTAATCATGTCAGGATCAAGGTGTCCAATTGTCGTCTGGGACATTACTTTAAGGACATCTTCATGAACACGAGACGGCCCAGCACCCATTAGTAACCGCCCGGGAGGATGAAACATGTCGACCAATGGTCGTTCGTTCATGAGGGTAGTGTTTGCTGACATAGCTTTTAAATCCTTTTATTTAAAATAATTATATATGGCTTTAAATTAGCAGAACTAATTTGTCACGAAATTACTAGTTGTCAATTTGTTGTATTTAAGAACTAATCTGTATGAGGTTTAAAAATAATTATTATTTTTAAAAACAGGTGTGATCCTAATCCGATTGGTAGTTCTAACCGTGGTCTACGTTGTTTAAATAGATGTGGCTAATTTTGATTTCCGATACCTGATAAAAAATTCGACAAATTACTCGCCTGTTATATAAATCATGAAATTTTATTTTTTGGGAGGCTATTATGTCAAAATATATTTTGATTGCTAGTATGGATATTGAACCTGAGAAAGAGGAAATATTTAACGAAGTGTACGATACAGAGCATATACCTGGTATTTTAAAAGTACCTGGTGTCATCAGTGTTGAAAGATTAAAGTCGCAGCCTATGAAGATGCATTTTGGAGGTAAACTTCAAGATATGGATATATCGGGCGAGCCAACCTATACCGCAATTTATCAAATTGAAGGACCGGACGTTCTCACAACAGAAGAGTGGGGTAAGGCCGTGGAAGCTGGCAGATGGCCGACTGAAGTGCGACCATTTACATCAAATCGGCAATTTGCACTTCGCAAATCAATCAATTAAGTAAATTTTTTTATGATGCGGAGCTATGATAGATAAACAGACTGCATAATTATGAAAATAATATTTCTTTTAATTGCGCTAATAATTCCCAATAAGCTTTGTGCTGCTGATTTTGAGATTACAGTTAAGGGTTTACGAACTGATAAAGGTCAATTACGGCTGGCAATCTTTAATGATCCACAAGAATTCCCCCGTGGCGATGAAATTCGTAGCCTCAATATTAAAGCTAAGTCAGGTGAGGTGATTGCCATTTTTAAGAATATGAAACCTGGTGTATATGCTCTAGCAATTCATCACGATGAGAACATTAATAAAGAGATGGATACTAATTTTATAGGTCTACCAAAGGAGGGTTACGGGTTTTCAAATGACGCAAGGGTATTTTTTGGCCCTCCGAATTTTAAAGCAGCTTCTTTTATTATAGGTGAAAAATTTAAAAAAATTAGCCTTCATATTGTTTATTAGTATAGGCCAAAATATCTAGCTTATTTAGTTGAATAATTATGTTAATGAGGTCACTCAAATGCATAAAGGTCCTAAGCGTTCTCTTGTAATTTTAATGATAAAGAATTTATACAGTAACGAAGCCCTGTGGGTTGAGGGCCATCTGTAAAAACGTGGCCTAAATGAGCATCGCATGCCGCACATAAAACTTCGGTACGAACCACACCTAGGCTGTGATCAGATTTAGCTGTAATGGCTTCCTTGTTTACGGGTTGCCAGTAACTCGGCCAACCAGAACCTGAATCAAACTTATGTTCAGAAGAAAAAAGTGCTGCGTCGCAACAGCTACATTGGAACATACCAGCTATTTTACAATCGTTATATTCTCCAGAAAATGGTCTTTCAGTGCCGCATTGTCGGGTAACGTAGAACTGCTCAGGCGTTAATAACAGTTCCCATTCATTGTCGGTTTTAATTATTTTTTTCACCATAGTTTATACTCCTAACCAGTGAGATTATCTCAATCGTAGCTCGGTAATTTATCGGAGACAAACGCACTTGTATTATTTTATTAAAATAATAGTCTTTAGGCTATTTTACATTAAATTTAGAGATATCTATGGCAGAAATAATAATAACGTCAGGTCTCGGTAAACCTATGCCACTTCAAGAGTTGACCATTTTGAAAGAGGTGGATAATTCTAAGGATTGGAGTTCTGCTAGCGTTTTTGTGCTTGGCGGAGTCCGTAAGGGTGCTGATGGCAAGCTTCGATTTCAGATCAGAAAAGTTAGCCATGTTGATGGTGATCTGGGTAGAGAACTTAGAAAGTATATAGGAGAATATTCGGGTTTTCGGTTTAAATTTTTTCGATCGACGCGCAATGCTTATGATAAAGAATGTCAAATATATCATACCTTCAAACCTATTGAGAATGTTACACACCCGACCAGACCAAGGCATACAAAGTTCGTATGTTCCGTAGCGGATTGCACTGGATCTGATTAGGCGAAGAAAAAAACTTTGATATCTATTTATTGTTAAAGTTATTTTTCTGTTAGGAGTTGGCCAAATCCTTCGATAGGATCATTTATTTTTGCCGCACGTAAACTGGCCCAAAATGTAGCAGTATTACTTGAGATTACTGGTTTTTTTAATTTTTTTTCAAGTTCTTCAATAATTTGCGCTGATCCGAAATTTGCACAACTTATTAAAATTGCTTCAGCATCTTTATGATCGCCCGCAATCGCATGATCATAAATCTCTAAAGGTGATATTTGTCCAAAACGTCTTCCCAATGCCATACCCGTGTCTATAAAATCCATACCGATCATTGCAACGACTTCTATTCCGTAACTTTTGAGAAACATTTTTTCATGCTCATTGGTAGCTTGGGTATACGGTGTAGCTAACGCTATTTTTGAAATGTTTAGCTCTTTAAGCGCCTTTATAATTGAGCCGGCTGTTGAAACCGCAGTT